>CETG01191559.1_pt1 | contig 44166 bp, 43 predicted proteins | sample 361471 | NCBI WGS metagenome assembly CETG01 (sample SAMEA2622696, study PRJEB7988) | marine metagenome | isolation source: saline water (ENVO:00002010), including | reverse complement strand
AAATGCGGCACCTTCGGGTTTGTCGGTTCGAGTCCGACCGCTCCCATCTCTTTAATGAATACCTACAAAAGGGTTGATCTAATAATTAAAAGAGGGAAAGGATGTTGGGTCTGGGATCAGAATAATAAAAAGTATCTTGATGCAGTAGCTGGAATTGCAACTTGTTCTCTAGGACATAGTAATACCAAGATAAGAAAAGCTCTGACTAGCCAACTTAAAAAAATCCAACATGTATCAAATCTATATCGTATAGAGGAACAAGAAAGACTTGCTGAATTACTAACCCAAAAGAGTTGCTTTGATAGCGTTTTCTTTTGCAATAGTGGAGCAGAAGCCAATGAAGCTGCAATTAAATTAATCAGGAAACATTCGAATGAAAGACAATCAGGAAGAGGAGGAGTTATTCTTTCTGCTAAGTCAAGTTTTCATGGCAGAACTTTGGCAACTGTCAGTGCTACTGGTCAACCTAAATATCACAAAGGATTTGAACCTTTAGTTCAAGGAATTGATTTTTTTGAATTCAACAATATTGATTCTTTCAATAGCGTTTTAAAAACAAATACAGAAAAAGGGAATCAAATTGCGGGCGTTTTAATTGAACCATTACAAGGAGAAGGTGGCGTTATTCCTGGAGACAAAAAATTCTTTGAAGTAATTAGATCGATATGTAATGAAAATAACTCCCTCCTAATTTTTGATGAGGTCCAAACTGGCATGGGAAGAACAGGAAATTTATGGGGTTATGAAAATATTGGAGTAGAACCAGATGGTATGACTATTGCCAAAGGGTTGGGAAGTGGTCATGCGATAGGTGCATTCCTAGTGAAAAAAAATGCAGATATTTTTAAACATGGAGATCATGCAAGTACTTTTGGAGGAAATCCTTTTGCATGCAAAGCTGGTTTAACAGTCCTGGAAGAAATTGCAACAAAAAAATTCTTAAGTAATGTTCAAGAAAGAGGGAAGCAACTTCAACAAGGATTATTAGAAATAGAGGGCTTATTCCCAGATCTTATAAAAGAAGTTCGGGGTCAAGGTCTTATCCAAGGATTGGTTCTAAATGAACAAAATGAATTATCAGCTCAAAAGGTTGTAGAAATTGCAATTAAAGAAGGGTTATTAGTTGTTCCAGCTGGAAACAATGTAATTAGGATGGTTCCACCCTTAACAATTAGTCAAAAAGAAATAAAATATATTATAAATAGGCTTATAAATACATTACAAAAAATATAACTTTGAGAAATAATTATTTAGAAACAAAAGATTGGAGTAAATATGTATCCAATTATGAGAAAGGGAAACTTAAATATAGTTTAAACAATATAAGAAAAGCAATAAAAATCAATGGTAACCCTGGCTTAAGTATACCTGCGATTCAAATTATAGGTACTAATGGTAAAGGATCTATAACATCTTTTATAGAAAATGTTCTGAAAAGATCGTCAATAAAAGTTGGGGCTACTACATCCCCTCATTTATTTGATGTTACAGAAAGAATAAGAATTAATGGCGTGGAGATTAGTCATCATGAATTATTAAACCTATTTTCTGAAATCAATAATAAAATTAATAATTTAAATCTGACACCTTTTGAATTAATAACTCTTTCATCACTTATATACTTCTCCAGAGAAAATGTTGATTTAATTCTTCTTGAGGCAGGTCTAGGTGGAAGACTAGATGCAACCACTGCACATTCCTTAAGACCCATAATTGCTATAGGTAGAATAGCTATTGACCATCAAAAATATTTAGGAAATGACATAAAAAAAATAACTAAAGAGAAATTAGCTGTAATTAATAAAGGTTCTACCATAATTAGTTGCTCACAAAGTCATGAAGTCTCAAAAATACTAGAAAAAAAAGCTTTAGAAAAAAAAGCTGATCTGATATGGGTTAAGCCTATTGATCAATCATGGGATTTAGGTCTTAAAGGTGAAATCCAAAGGGATAATGCAGCGGTTGCTTATGAGTCAATTAAAGCTCTAAATCTTTTTGGCTGGAGGATTCAAAAATCAATTATTCAGGAAGGATTTCAAATGACAAGATGGCCTGGGAGAATGGATTTCAATTCTTACAAAGGAATAAAAATACTTATAGATTGTGCTCATAATCCCGAAGGAGCAAAACAATTATCCTACGAATGTTCACTAATTAAGACAAGAGAATTAGGAATAAATTGGATAATAGGAATTCAAAGACAAAAAAAAGGAAATGAATTTATTAAAATAGTTTTAAGAGAAAATGACTTTGCTTGGATTGTTCCTATAGAAAATCACATCACTTGGAAAGCATCTGATTTCAAAACCAAATTACCTAATCTTTCAGAATCTATAAAAGAATCAAAATCTATAGATAATTCACTTCGAGAAATTATTTCTAATAAAGAATTCAGAGAGAGGCAAACTGTAATAACAGGATCAATTTTTATAGCTGCAAAATCTCTAAAATTAATTCAATTATAGTTTTATAGCAAATCCCATCCTTTTAATTTACCTGGATTTAATAAACCTTGAGGATCATACAACAATTTAGTATTAACTTGATCTGCATCAATTACACCCAGACCTCCATCTTCAACGGTATAGACATGAGGATTAAAAATAACTGCGCCTTGTTCTTTGCACTCATTAATTAGATCATATAAAGATTTTTTGTTTTTCCATTTTACTAAAGGTAACGCAGCTAATCTCTTAGATCCATTTTGATATACACCTTCTATATGCCAAAGTATATCCTCGCCCCAATTAGCTGAAATACTTCGAGTAAAAGACTCCTCATTATCCAAGGGTAATAACATTTGCAAGTAAGTCCAATTGCTGTTTTTCTTCCTCATATGCAAAGTTGTATGATTCCAAGTTAGTTCTCTTAAACCACTTCTCGATAATTTTTCTTGCCCTAATAATTTAAATTCGCCTCCTTTTTTTAATGCAATTTTATTTAAAGTCGTAATACTAGACTTTGAGGCTAAAAAGAAAATAGTATGTTTTTGGGCAGGCAAACCGCACCATATGGGTAATTCATCAATAATTTCTTTCTGGAACAAAGTGGCAAGCTTGATTTCAGTAGAAGATTTTATTGATTGTTGGATAATTTCAAAAGCCTTGAACCAACTATTGCAATCAATTCTAACAACCTGCCAATTAACCTTATTAGCTGTAGCAAGGATTAAAGAAGTAATAATTCCATTTGTACCATAAGCATGATTAATTGGCTCTGAGGATGTTTCGTCAAGAGAAAGTAACCTGGGAGGATTTTGCATAGTCACCAAATTCAAACCTATTAGGTTGCCTGGATCTCTTAAAAACCCCCACTGAAGAGAACCAATACCTCCTGAACCTCCTGATATAAAGCCGCCAATAGAAGCACTTTTCCAGGTGCTGGGGAATAATCTAAGTTCTCTTCCATTCTCTAACAATTTATTATTAAGAGTACTAAGCAAGCATCCTGTTTGAACTGTTACATATCCCGTATCAGGGTCATAATCTTCGATTTTATCTAATTTATTCATTTGCATTACTATCCCTTTATTAAGGGGAACAGCTTGGCCATAATTACCAGTGCCTAAACCTCGAATAGTAACTGGAATATTATTTTCCTGACAAATATTTGCCACTGACAATACATCATCAATACTTGAAGGTCTAACAACTAAATCTGCACAACAATTTTTTAATACTGATTTTAAAATAGGAGAATAATCAAAAAAATCTTTTGAAAGCTGTTCACGAGAATATCTAGACTCTATGATTTCTAGACCATTTATTGAATTAAAGAGATTTTTATATATAGAAGTATTTGTTTCCATAGAAAATCAATTATTTAAAATTAGAAGACAACCATTTACCATTAACCAAAATATTCCTGCTGACATTTCTTGACAGTAAATCATTCCAATTATCACAGTCAAAGGCAATTAAATCAGCAGGGCATCCACGACATAATGTTCCATCCCAGCTTAATTGCATTATTCTTGCTGGAGATGTAGTTAAAGTTGAAAGACCTAACCTCTCCCAAGGTACTTGCTGAACTAATGGTATAGCAAATTTCATTAAATCTAATGGATCAAATCCACCGATAGGGAACCATGAATCTTGAACATTATCTCGACCTAAAGCCACATTAATTTCTGATTTCTGAAGCTGAATTATTGGTGCTATTGGTCTAGAGATTGGTGTTCTAGTTCTCTGATTATTTAACAACCAAAAATTAGTTAAAGGAAGAGAAACAATATTAATATTATATTTTTTAAGTTTTTTAGCAATTTTGAAAATATATTTTTGATCCATTAATCCAAAACTGCTTATATGACTACAAGTAATTGGATATTCTGAAGGAATTTCTTCTAAGACTTGGAGAAGATTAATTAAACCTTTCCCTGGAGCTTTATCAGACTCATCAATATGCAAATCAATCCCAAGTTTTAATTTATTAGCTAGCAAAATTAATTGTCTAATTTCATTTTGCACTTTTAATGCTTCAATTGGCGGCGAAATTACTCCTCCTAATAAATCTTTATGTTGAGAAATTCTTTTTGCTAATTCTAACCCTGGCTCTGAATGCCAAAATTCTCCTTGAGCTAGAGCAACATATTGAATTTCAATTAAATTTTTCCAATCGTTCCTTAAATCAAATAATGTATCCCATAAACCTATTAGATCTAAAGATGTATCTATATGCGTTCTTATTGCTCTAAAACCATTCTGATAAGCTTCTTTAAGAGATTTATCTAATCTAAAACGAACATCTTTATCTTTTCTTGATATATGCTCTTCCAAGTTCAAACTTAATGCATTTTGATATGTACCTAAATAATTTGGGAACCTTTGCCAAGTAAATGCTTTATCTAAATGAGAATGTACTTCAACAAATCTGGGTAAAACTATTTTATGATTAAATTCTGAATTATCACATGGGATAATTTCAGAGATTTTCCCTTCTTCCCAGAATAATTTTAATTTACATAATCCATCTTTTCTAACATTTGCTTTTGCAAGATCTTTGTTAGGTTCACTTATTAGTGATCTTGGAATCAAAGCATATATAAAGTCTTGATTAATCAAAGCTATCTCTTAAATATCCTATTTTTCATCTATAAGAATAAATCAAAAAGAGTTATCAAGAAAGAATTAAGAAAATTTTTATTTATATATTTCAAGATTATATGGTTTAAATAACGATTACATTGTTAAATTCAGTATATGAGGCGGGCGTCGCCAAGTGGTTAAGGCAGCGGCTTGTGGCGCCGCTATTCGGGGGTTCGAATCCCCTCGCTCGCCCTTCAATATTAATTTTGATTCTTACCAGTAAATAAAAAATAAAACAATGTCTCTTGTAAAAACCATTCCTTCAAAACAAAAAAGTTTTAATCTTAATTCTTTTAAAAAAGCTCCTACTTATTGGATTACAACTTTTGGATGTCAAATGAATAAAGCTGACTCAGAAAGAATGGCAGGCATTCTTGAAAATATGGGATATAAAAAATCGTCAGAAGAACTATATGCCGATTTAGTTATCTATAACACTTGCACTATAAGAGATAAAGCAGAACAAAAAGTCTATAGTTTTCTTGGCAGACAAGCCAAAAGAAAACATAAGAACCCTAATTTAAAACTTGTTATAGCAGGATGCTTAGCTCAGCAAGAAGGTGAAAAGCTTTTAAGAAGAGTTCCTGAATTAGATTTAGTAATGGGACCACAACATGCGAATAAACTTCAATCTTTGCTTGAGAAAGTTGAAACAGGTCAACAGGTTGCAGCTACAGAAGAAAGCTTTATTGAAGAAGATATTACTACCGCAAGAAGAGATAGTTCAATTTGTGCTTGGGTAAATATTATTTATGGGTGCAATGAAAGATGTACTTACTGCGTAGTCCCTGCTGTGAGAGGTTCAGAACAATCGAGGAAACCAATATCAATTAAGAATGAAATACATTTGCTCTCCATGAATGGATACAAAGAGATAACACTATTAGGACAAAATATTGATGCATATGGTAGAGATCTTCCTAAGAGCAATCATGAAGGTGAAAAAGAGAATTCCCTGAAAGATTTACTTTATTATATTCATGATATCGAAGGAATTGAAAGAATTAGATTTGCCACTAGTCATCCAAGGTATTTTTCAAAAGAATTAATAAAAGCTTGTTTTAATTTAAATAAAGTATGTGAACACTTTCATATACCTTTTCAGAGTGGTGATAATAAGCTTTTAAAAGCCATGTCAAGAGGTTATACAACTGATAAATACAAAGAAATCATATATGATATAAGAGAATTAATGCCTGAAGCGTCAATTACAACAGATGTAATTGTAGGTTTTCCAGGCGAGACAGAAATGCAATTCAATAACACTTTATCATTAATTAAAGAAATTAAATTTGACCAAGTAAATACTGCTGCATACTCACCCAGACCAAATACACCTGCTGCCAATTGGGATAATCAAATAAAAGACAACATCAAAGTAGAAAGATTAAAACATATCAACAATCTTGTAGAGGAAATAGCCAAAGAAAGGAATCAAAGATATCTAAATAATATTGAAGAAATTCTTGTTGAGGGAATTAACCCTAAAAACAATTTACAAATGCTAGGTAGAACTAGAACAAATAGGTTAGCTTTTTTCCCTTATAAAGATCATTCAGAGCCTAAAGATCTAATAGGTAATATCATAGATATACAAGTTAAAGAAATAAAAGCATTTTCTATAACAGGAATAATTCATAAATAGTAAAAACTCATAATGATTAATGTAGGAATTATCTTTGGTGGCAAGTCAAGTGAGCATAAAGTATCCATTCTGTCTGCAATAAATATTTTCCAAGCTTTAGAAAGTAAAGAGAATAAAAAATGCTTTAAAGTTAAATGCTTCTATATAAATAAGGAAGGAATTTGGTTAAGCAACGAGGAATCTATGAGGTTACTAACTGAACATGATAATAATAAGAATCTATCTTTTAATAATAATAACAATCAATCATTTGAAGTTCTATCTTCTCAAATCAAAGAAATTGATATCTGGTTTCCTATTACTCATGGTCCCAATGGAGAGGATGGAACAATTCAAGGTCTATTAAAGCTAACTGGCAAACCTTTTATAGGTTCCGGAGTTATTGGTTCAGCTTTAGGAATGGATAAATTAATAATGAAATCATTATTTCATTTAGGAGGGTTACCCCAAGTCAAATATATTGGAACATCCACCAATGAAATAAAAAAAAGAGGGTTATCCCATATTTCTAAATTAATAGATAAAAAATTAAAATATCCAATATTTGTTAAACCAGCCAATCTAGGATCCTCCATTGGTATTACCAAAGTCCTTGATAGAAATGGATTAAAACATGCACTTGAGCATGCCTCTAATTATGACGAAAAAATAGTTATAGAAAACAGCATAAAAGGATTAGAACTCGAATGCGGCGTTATTGGAAAAAACAAATTAGAGGCTTCAGTAGTTGGTCAAGTGAATATCAATACTGATTGGTATGACTATGAATCCAAATATAAAAATCAATTGAATGAAATAGTAATCCCCGCTGAGATAAATAAAGATGTTTCTAAGAAGATAAGAGCTTTAGCAATTAAAGCCTGTGAGACATTAAATGTTTATGGATTGGCAAGGGTTGATTTCTTTTATGAAGAAACAACATCAAATATTTATATTAATGAGATAAATACTCTTCCTGGCTTCACAAAAAAAAGTATGTTCCCTATGCTATGGGCAAATACTGGGATAAAAGTAGATGAACTTATTTCCAAGCTTATTAAAATGGCTTTAGCAAATGAATAAATTTCCTTTGATTTTATAAAAAATGAGCCATGCTTTAACTTGGCTTCCTTTATTGGGAGCATTTATATTGTTAACCTCTCTCGGATGGATTGAAAGAAGAAGGCAAAATCTTTTCTTAGAGTGGTCAAATGGTTCAGATATATGCAAACTTGACAGCGAATCAGCAGCAAGCTTAAAAGAAGGATTTCTAACTTGGAGTTCTTTTGAGGCAGGTAAATTTATAGAAAAAGATATTTTTCAAATTACAAAACTAGAACTTGTTGAATTAATGTCACTAAGCTCAGGAGAAGCACCTCTTACCTCAGAATCTCAAGGTAAATGTAGATTAAGATTGGTGGGCAATGGGAAAACAATGGATATTCCTTTCAGTGATGCAGAGAAAGCAAGAGAATGGATGGATGAACTCATGAAAAGAGCAAAATGCGAACTTTAAGATATAGATGTTTTCAAAAAGCATAAAATCACAAATAAGAATAACCCTATTACTCTCTTTCTCTATATATCTTTTTTATCTATTAAAGAGCCATGCATTTAGAAAAATTTATCTAAATCAAGTTTATCTTTCAGGTAATGAATATATCCAAGAGACACATTTTGAAAAATATCTTTCGAACTTATTACCTCAACATTTAATTCTAATTAATTCAAAAAGAATGGAGAATGAATTAATGACAATTCTTCCTATTAAATATATTCAAATAAGAAGAGAATTAATACCTCCCAAGATTTCAATTCAGATAAGACCTCTTAAAGGTATAGCTCATGGTTCAAGGGATAATGAATATGGAAAAGAATATGGAATGATAGACATATCAGGGAAATGGATAAGTTCATCTTTTTATAAAAATTACAAAATCAACAGCACCTATCCTTTTATTGATGGATGGAAAGAAGATAAAAAAAACATCATTTCAAAACTTCTTAAACAAAGAGAGAATACAGGAGGTAAATTAAATAAAATACTCATCTCAGACTCTGGCTCAATAATTTTAAGAACATCCTTCTTTAATGAAATAAATTTAGGCTCGAAATTAAATTCTATTGATAAACAAATAAAAGTTCTTATTCATCTCAAGAAAACTTTAACGGATCAAAAGAATGCTACCCTTAGAATTAAAAGTATCGACATCAAGGACCCTTCCAAGCCGGAGTTAAAAGTGTTCAAACCCTAATATTTCAATATTGTCGTTTTCAGTGAATTTATTATAACCTTAATAACAGCAGTTGATTTTGGTGATTTATCTACTAATGATTGTAATTAAAAACAGGACTTTCTTTTAAAAAGTTCAACATAACACCTAACAAAGTTCATAATGCACAAAAAGTAATTAATTATTTTAAGCTTGTAAGGCTATGATTAACAGCTCATCTTTTATCAATCCGGAGAAAATTCTACCTAGTCAATCGGCAAGGATAGAAGTTATTGGTGTAGGAGGAGGAGGAAGTAATGCTGTAAATCGAATGATAAGTAGCGACTTAGAAGGTGTTTCATACAGAGTATTAAATACTGATGCGCAAGCTCTTCTCCAATCATCCGCTCCAAGCAGAGTTCAACTTGGTCAGGATTTAACTAGAGGTCTTGGGGCAGGAGGCAATCCAAGTATTGGTCAAAAAGCAGCTGAGGAATCCAAAGAAGAACTTCAACAGGCATTAGAAGGATCAGATCTTGTATTCATTGCTGCAGGAATGGGAGGTGGAACTGGAACTGGAGCAGCTCCTGTAGTCGCTGAAGTAGCGAAACAAAGTGGCGCGCTTACTGTAGGAATTGTAACTCGACCTTTTTCCTTCGAGGGGAAAAGAAGAATGAGACAGGCTGACGAAGGCATTTCAAGACTTGCTGAAAATGTTGACACACTTATAGTTATTCCAAATGACAGGTTAAAAGATGTTATAGCTGGAGCGCCACTTCAAGAAGCCTTTAAAAATGCAGATGATGTTTTAAGGATGGGAGTTAAAGGCATAAGTGATATCATCACTTGTCCTGGTCTTGTAAATGTAGATTTCGCAGATGTTAGATCTGTAATGACTGAAGCAGGAACAGCTTTACTAGGAATAGGCAATGGTTCAGGGAGGTCAAGAGCTCTTGAAGCAGCTCAAGCAGCAATTAATAGCCCTCTTCTAGAAGCCGCAAGAATAGATGGTGCAAGAGGTTGTGTAATTAACATCTCTGGAGGCAGTGATATGACTCTTGAAGATATGACTTCTGCTTCTGAAGTTATTTATGATGTGGTTGACCCTGAGGCAAATATAATAGTAGGAGCTGTTGTAGATAAATCATTAGAAGGAGAAATTCAAGTAACTGTAATAGCAACTGGTTTTGAAAACAGCCAACCAAATAAGCAATCTAGAACTAGAGGTAGATTAAATGGGCAAAATATATATGGATTAAATGACAAGAAAGAAAGTGGAGCTAATATTCCTGAATTTTTAAGATTGAGGCAAATACGAAGGGATGATTCCGAATAGAATAAAGATGACTCGAATACCACGCCTGCATAAAGCATCTTATTTGGCTGCTACCTTCCGGTCCTGACCAGTTTTAAGCGTTTAAACCGCGTAGGTCCGAGTCAGTACAATTGTAGCAAGTAACCTTGCCAATATGTTGCCATCAAAATTAATTGAATTCAAAAAAAAAGGTGAAAAGATTTTTGTTCTCACAGCCTGGGATAGTATTTCTGCTGGATTAGTTGATCAAGCAGGAGTTCATGTGGTCCTTGTGGGAGATTCTCTCTCCATGGTTGCATTAGGTCATGAAACAACACTTCCCATATCTGTAGAAGACATGCTTCATCATACCCAAGCAGTTTGCAGAGGGATGAAAAACACTGCAGCATCAAACCCTTTAATAATATGTGATTTGCCTTTTTTAAGTTATCAATGTGGGGTTGACAAAGCGGTTGAATCAGCAGGTAAATTAATCAAAAATTCTTGTGCATCAGCTGTCAAAGTTGAAGGGGCTGAGCCAGAAACCCTATCAATCATTGCACGCTTAATTCGCGTAGGAATTCCTGTAATGGGACATGTAGGATTAACTCCTCAATCAGTTTTAAATCAAGGCTTAAGACAACAAGGGAAAGATATAGCGAGTCAAACATTAATTTTGAATAATGCAAAGAAACTTGAAGAAGCTGGTTGTTTTTCAATAGTTCTAGAACATATACCAAGTGAATTATCTAAGTCCATAACTAATACATTAAATATTCCTACTATTGGAATAGGAGCCGGGATTTATTGTGATGGTCAAGTTCGTGTAACCGCTGATATCCTTGGACTAACGGAAACACAGCCTCCATTTAGTGAGCCCATGATTGAAGGTAGAAAGATTTTTATTGAAATACTCTCTAAGTGGATTCAAAGCAATTAATCAGAAAATACCTAGCCCATACAACAGGAACTAGTTTTAGGAATCCAAAGGCTCTTTCTATATAAAATGGGCTTATTTTTACTATCTAGAATAAAAATCTTTCTAATAACTTAATCTTTTTTTAGCGGTAGAGTAACCACCTATTTTCTCTTTGTAAATTTTTTATAATTGTCTTAATTAGGATCTATAGGATTACCATGTTTTGATTCCCACCATCTATACATATTAATCAATATTTGATTACTAATTTCCATACCTTGTGGTTCTTTCAAGTAATATCGGTCTCCTTGTTTAAGTAATTTCCCAGAAGCAATGAATTGGCTCCATTCTTTCATTAAGGAACTCATATTTTGATCTAAATCATTCTTATTCCATCCCCAATTCTTAAATAATGCATATAAATTTATCCCTTCTCTTCTTCTTAAACCAACTAAAATTTGTTCATCTAAATCAATCAGTGATTTATTCTCCGATTTTAATGAATGTTCAGGACCATTAAGCTCTTGATTCAAAACCCATTTTTTGTATCCCAAAATACTTTTAGGTCTAGTAAATCTTTTTCCCCAGGGACAACTAGTAGCGCTTTGACCGAACCCCCACCAACCTTCTCCGCTCCAATAAACTCGATTATGTCTTGAGATATGGCCAGGCAGGGTATAATTTGAAATTTCATACCTGTAATAACCATTTCTTTTTAAAAAAGAACTAGTAAAAAGACTTATCTTTGAAGATTCTTTCTCTGAAGGCAGATTAAGCAAACCCTTCTGCCTTAAACCATAAAAAATTGTTCCATTTTCAATTTGCAAATCATAAACTGAAATATGAGGGGGTCTTTGCAGAATGGCATCTCCTAGATTGTTAGCCCAATCTTCAGAAGTTTGATTTGGTAAATTCTGAATTAAATCAATAGTCCAACTTCTTAATTTACATTTTGCTTCTAATTCTTTTAACCAATTACAGCATTCAATAATTTGCGTTCTATTATGTTTTCTTCCTATTTCCAGTAATACTTGATTATCAAAGCTTTGAGCCCCAAGAGAAATTCGATTCACGCCTACATTTAAATAACCTTCTAAATCTATTAAAGAGAAACTGGCAGGATCTGCCTCAAGAGTTATTTCAGCCCCTTCCTGAATACCAAATTTAGATGAAATTAATTCGATAAGGGAACCTATTTGATTTGAGGATAAAATTGAGGGAGTCCCTCCTCCTATATAGATTGTTGATAAAGGGAATGTTTCTTTGGTTAAGGAAATTTCTTTATATAAATATCCAAGATAGTTCTCTATAAGTTCATTTGAATCGATAGAAATATTTTTCAAATCATTAGATTCATCTCCAATAGGAACAATTGCAAAATCACAATAAGAACATCTTCTATGGCAAAAAGGTATATGAATATAAGCACTTTTAGGATAATTCACGGAAACCCATTGAAATGAAAGTAATACATGAGAAAATTCTAATAAATTAATTCTTTATGAATAAAGTAATTAAATTAATTAACCAAAATAAAATAATAATGAGTAGATTTAACTTATGACAGATATCGTTGCCTTAATTTTATTTGTACTTTCGGGAGCGGCCTCAGGATGGCTTGGTGTGGATTTGACACCTGTTGAGTTGCTTCAACAAGTCACAAATATTGAAGGGTTACGAATTGTACTAGCAATAATAGGTTCTTTTATAGGATTGGCCGCTGGATTTGTATTTTTACAACTTAGAAAAACTTTTTTAGAGCAAATTAAAACAATGCCAACAGATTTATTAATAAGTAGATCTGTGGGCTTAATTCTTGGACTTTTAGTAGCGAACCTTCTTCTAGCTCCAATATTATTAATACCACTTCCTAGAGAATTATTTTTTTCTAAACCTCTAGCAGCTATTTTAAGTAATGTCTTTTTTGGAGTCCTTGGATACAAATTAGCGGATACACATGGTAGAACATTGTTAAGACTATTTAACCCCAATACTACCGATGCATATCTTGTAAATGAAGGAATTCTCCCGCCTGCTAGTGCAAAAATTCTTGATACCAGTGTAATTATTGATGGAAGAATAAGTGGTTTATTAAATTGTGGTTTACTAGAAGGACAAATCATTGTCTCTCAACCAGTAATTGATGAACTGCAGAAATTAGCAGATTCTAGTAGTAATGAAAAACGATCAAAAGGTCGAAGAGGGCTAAAACTTCTTAGAGAATTAAGAGAGAAATACGGAAGAAGATTAGTTGTCAACTCAACTAAATATGAAGGTTCTGAAACTGATGAAAAACTTTTAAAACTAACAAATGATGTTGGTGGCACTTTGCTAACCGCAGACTATAACCTTTCTCAAATAGCAGAAGTAAAAGAATTAAAAGTTTTAAACTTAAGTGACTTAGTAATAGCATTAAGACCAGAAGTGCAACCAGGCGAATCTCTTAATATAAAAATAGTTAGAGAAGGGAAAGAACAGACCCAAGGAATTGGCTATCTTGATGATGGGACTATGGTTGTAGTTGAAGGAGCTAAAGAATTTGTTGGCAATAGAATGGATGTAGTTATTACTGGCGCACTTCAGACTCCAACAGGAAGAATGATCTTTGGAAAGCCTGGTTATGACAAACTAGAACAAAAAACTACTCGTGGGAAAGCAAATAATGGGTAATTATAGCTATAACCTATATAAGAAATACTTTTTAGGATGACAGTCTCTGCTCCCTATTATGGTGAGAATAGTGTAATGCGCACTCCTCCTCCAGATTTACCATCTCTTTTATTAAAAGAACGCATTGTTTATTTAGGCTTACCTTTATTCTCTGACGATGATGCAAAAAGGCAACTTGGCATGGATGTAACTGAGTTAATAATTGCTCAATTACTTTTCCTAGAATTTGATAATCCTGATAAACCAATTTTTTTCTATATCAATTCTACTGGAACTAGTTGGTATACAGGAGATGCAGTTGGTTTTGAAACTGAGGCTTTTGCAATTTGCGACACTATAAGTTATATCAAACCTCCTGTACATACCATTTGTATAGGTCAGGCAATGGGTACCGCAGCTGTGATTCTCTCTTCAGGGACAAAAGGTCAAAGAGCTTCCTTACCTCATGCTTCCATTGTTCTTCACCAACCAATTAGCGGTGCCCGAGGACAGGCAACTGACATTCAAATCCGAGCGGAAGAAGTTCTAAAAAACAAAAAGTCTATGCTAGAAATACTATCCAAAAACACAGGCAAATCTATTCAAGAATTATCTAAAGATTCCGATAGGATGAGCTATATGAATCCATATGAAGCTCTTGAATATGGCGTTATTGATAGAGTTCTTTCTAGTCAGAAAGATCTTCTTACCTAATAAAGAACTTCAAATTATTTTTTAAATTTTTTACTTACATTATCACTTTTTATTATGCCTATTGGAACCCCAAGCGTCCCCTACCGCCTCCCTGGTAGTCAATATGAAAGATGGGTAGATATTTATACAAGACTTGGCGTTGAAAGAATACTTTTTTTAGGGCAAGAAGTAAATGATGGTATTGCAAATAATCTTGTAGCTCAAATGCTTTATCTTGATTCAGATGACAATACAAAACCAATCTACTTATACATAAACAGTCCTGGTGGCTCTGTTACAGCTGGCTTAGCTATATTTGACACAATAAAATATGTCAAAAGTGATGTGGTAACTATATGTGTTGGATTAGCTGCCTCAATGGGGGCATTCCTTTTAACCTCCGGAACTAAAGGCAAAAGAGTAGCTTTACCTCATAGTAGAATAATGATTCATCAACCTCTTGGTGGAACTTCTCAAAGGCAGGCTAGTGATATAGAAATTGAAGCGAAAGAAATTTTAAGAATAAAAGATATGTTAAACACTTCAATGGCTGAAATGACAGGTCAAACATTTGAGAAGATAGAAAAAGATACTGATAGAGATTACTTTATGAGCGCAGAAGAAGCTAAAGAATATGGATTAATTGATAGAGTAATTTCTCACCCTAATCAAGCTTAAAGACTGTTAAACTAAAAATATTCTTACTACTAAAAAAAGATTTTAAATTTCAATATCAATGAAATCAAGTTAGTAGTTAAAATATAGCTTTAAGTGTTCTAAAGAAATTTACAAATGACAAAACTTTTTTATGATTCTGATGCCGATTTAGGTCTACTATCTAACAAAACTATTGCCATTATTGGATATGGATCGCAAGGTCACGCCCATGCTCTAAATCTAAAAGATAGTGGAATAGAGGTTGTAGTTGGACTTTATGAAGGCAGCAATTCAATTAGCAAAGCAAAAGCAGATGGCTTAGAAGTAATGACAGTTGAAGAGGCTTCATCAAAAGCTGACTGGATTATGGTGTTATTGCCAGATGAATTTCAAAAAGAAGTATATCAAAATGAGATTGCTAAACACCTTACAAAAGGCAAAGTTTTAAGCTTTGCGCACGGATTTAATATTCGTTTTCAATTAATTAAACCTCCAAGTTTTATTGATGTAGTAATGATTGCCCCTAAAGGTCCTGGACATACAGTTAGATGGGAATACCAAAATGGTCAAGGTGTTCCTGCTCTTTTTGCTATTGAGCAAAACGCCTCTGGGAAAGCTAGAGAATTAGCTATGGCATACGCCAAAGGGATCGGAGGTACAAGAGCAGGTATTCTTGAGACAAATTTCAAAGAGGAAACTGAAACTGATTTATTTGGCGAACAAGCCGTACTCTGTGGAGGTCTTTCTGAATTAGTTAAAGCAGGATTTGAAACACTTGTTGAGGCTGGATATCAGCCTGAACTTGCATACTTTGAATGTTTACATGAAGTCAAACTTATCGTTGACTTAATGGTAAAGGGTGGATTATCTCAAATGAGAGATTCAATATCAAATACCGCAGAATTTGGTGACTATGTTAGTGGTAAAAGATTAATTAATAGTGAAACAAAGAAAGAAATGAGAAATATATTAAATGATATTCAAGATGGAACATTTGCAAATAAATTTGTTAGTGAATGCGATAATGGAAAACCTCTAATGAAAAAGACAAGAGAGGAAACCTCTAAGCATGAGATAGAAAAAGTAGGAAAGAGTCTAAGATCTATGTTTAGTTGGTTGAAAGAATCTGATTAAAATATATTTACTAATAATTGCTTCAATTGGATTAGATCTCTTAATAGGAGACCCAAAATATTTAATCCATCCTGTTCAGGTGATTGGATATATTATCACTTTTCTTAGAAATCTATCAGAAATAATAGCTAGGGGTAAGCCTATAATTCTTAAAATCAGTGGTTTTATTTTAACAGTTATAACTATCAGTTTTAGTTTTTATTGTGGAAGAATTATAGAGATAATCTATTTAGCAAATAATGATAAAAATATACTAATTAATCTATTAATGTTATTTGGCATAGCTAGTTGCCTTGCTTGTAAAAGCTTAATTAATTCTACGAAAGAAATTATTTTTCACATAAGAAACTCAAATAAAGATAAAAACTCTCTTAATAAATCCAGATATCTATTAAGTCAAATAGTTAGCAGAGATGTAGACAATCTATCAACAAATGAGATACTAAGATCTACCGCAGAAACTTTAACAGAAAATTCTGTAGATGGAATATTTGCCCCATTATTTTGGATAATCGTTGGTTCTTTTTTTCTAAATAGCACCCCAAGTTTAATAGGTCCATTATCTTTAGGTTTTGCTTATAAGTCATCAAGCACTCTAGACTCTATGATCGGATATAAAATTGATTCTCTAAAATCGCTAGGTAAATTTGCTGCTAGAACTGAAGATATTTTTACTTGGGTTCCTTGCAGAATTGTTTTAATAACATTACCCCTAATCAAATTTCAATTAAAAAGATATTTTTCAATAATTAAAAATAGTATTAAATTTGGAGATAAATATAATTCACCAAACTCTGGTATTTCTGAATCTATTTTTGCTGTAGTTATAGGTTTTCAATTGGGAGGAGAAAATAAATATAACAACAAAGTTGTACTCAATCCATTAATTAATCCTTCAGCCCCTTTAGTTCAAATAAATACAATTCAATTGATAGCCGACTCGATTCTCCAGCTTATCTATTTCTGGATCTTGATATACTCAATCTTGTTCTTTAGCCTTATTTTTATTACTTCATAAATAATTAACAAGGTGCCAAAATTAATTTGTATTTGATAAAATAAATTTATTTAAATTCCATGGGAGACAATAATAATAACTTAGAGTTAGAAGCTGAAAACTTCTCCGAAGCAAATGATCAAGATCTAATTAACAATGCCAATATAATCTCAGAAGGGGCTAAATGGGTTGATAACAACAACAATGAGGTCAAGAAGGTATTTGGGTTTAATTCTAATGCAGAGCTTGTTAATGGCAGGTCAGCGATGGTCGGATTTATAATGTTAATAATTACAGAATTAGTTCTTTCAGGAAAACCTGTAACATCCTCAATATTTGGTCTCAACTAGACCAAATAATTGATTACTAAAAAATAGACAAATGTATCAAACCATCATCAAGCCAATTCTATATATATCTTTCTGGGTAGTTACTTGGGGTACAATTGGTTCTCTGATTGACTATCCCTTGTTGCAAAGCAATATTTATGAACAAGGCACTTTCTGGCAGGCATTAACATTTATAATTACTTCCATAATTTGCATTATCCTAGGCAAAATATTCTATAAGAAGTTCATTTAATATCTATACCTTTTTAATACAATCGCAGGCATTGATGAATCTTGCTTTTGGAAAAGGATCCATTGATGAGTTTCCAAATCATGATCACATCCTGTATCAAGAAGTTCTCCAAAATTAGAAATCAAATCAGCATGACATTGTTGATCTGCTTCAAAAGCTGATGAAAAGGAATTAAGGCAATAAATACAAAAGACTGAAAAAGATATCAAGAAGAATATAAGAGTAAAATTCAATAGTTTCATAATTATTTTATTTAAATAATTTAGCATTAATGTATAACTTACCGCATATACTTATCTTCCAATCTGAAAGATAAAGTTATGAAATGTTTCATTATTAAAATACAAGTAAATTGCCAGTAACAATATCATATTTAAAAGAATAACAAAAGTTCCTAAAAACAATCTTTGCTTTCTGCCTGGGAGAGTATAAGTAATAGTTTTAGGCAACTTTGACAAGAGATTCCATGAGGATTTAGATCCCTTTTCTTTATTTTCTAGATCTTCTTTTGAGCCTTCTGTCACATTCTCTTCACTAAATCCTTCTGGCATATTCAGTATTAAATTCTCAAACTATAATAGTATTATCTATGCTTTTTATAGAAAATCCTTACAATAATCAATAACGAAAGAAGTCATATGTAATTTTCTATTATTAAATTTAGCATCTTCCATTCTGGCAAGTATTTCGGACTGCAAGCCCAAAAGACTAGATTGACATCTATATTTACCTAACTTAGTAGCTTTAACCTGAATATCTTCTAGATTTCTAATTAATTGAAAGCATTTATTTCTATCTTTATATTTCAAACATGCTTCAAAATATTCTGACTGCTTTAAATTTTGTGCTTTTAAATTATTCGAATAAAAAAAAGTAAAACTTGTAAAAGCAAATATTATAATCATTTTAGAGAATAAATTTAAACCTAACATTTGGTCTTTAAATTCAAAAAGATAGAATTGAATCTCATACTACTTTGACAAGCTTGTTTATAGTAATTAATTACAAGAAAAAAAAAGGACTCTTTAATATAGAGTCCAAAATTTTATAAGAAAAAAGATAAAAGTAAGACTTACTATTTCTTTAGCCTGCCTGAACTCTATCTTTGAATAATTTTCCAGCAGTGAAAGTGGGAACACGTTTAGCAGGAATTGCTATTTTTTCACCAGTCTTAGGGTTAAGTCCTTGACGAGCGGAGCGATCCCTAGGCTCAAAAGATCCGAACCCAAGTATGGAGACCTTTTTGCCTTCCACTACAGAATCAATAATAGTTTCAATAGATGCGTCGACAACTAAAGAAACATCTGTCTTAGTAAGCTCAGTACGAGCTGCAACTAAGTTGACCAAATCAGCTTTGTTCATTGAGAAATTTGTTAAGCAGAGATTGTTGTATTTTTCAAAGTCCTATTGGATTTGAAAAAACCTATAACTCGCTAATCATATGGAGCAAATGGGAAAGCGGCAACAAAGAAAGCGAGCCATCACAATGCTTTATACATTTTTTTTATTAATTTCATCCATCAAATAACTACTTAGTATAATTTATTACAATTTATAAGATGCAATTAAGGTTAGGTCAAGATTCGGAAGAACCTAGTCGTGGCAAGTGATTAGAAATCATATCTCTAGGAATTACAAAAAAAAAACCTGCAAATCAGAGATAAACATAAATTTTTTATAAATAAGTGAACATAAGTTAAAATTTTTTAAGGTATTTGCAAACGTCTTCAGAACACAACATTTCTAATAGAGTATGCACTTCTGTAAACGAATTCTAAAATAATTAGAAATGGTTCATACCAAAAAAGTGATGTTTTGAAGAAAATTGTTCAAGAATAAAATTTCAGCAAAAGATTTGATTAGCGAGAAATTCTCTTGTAAAAAATTTTCAAACATTTAACTTAGTAAAGGAGATTTCTATTTTTTTAAGATTCCAAACCAAGAAAAACATATCTCAATAGGAAATTCTTATCCTCTTGGCAGTTCGATAACAGCCAATGGAGTTAATTTCTCGGTTGTAGTTCCTAAGGCTGCTTATATTGAGTTGTTGATATTTGAAAATGAGTATTCAGAAGAAGCAAAAGAAATTTATAAAATTGATACTTCTCATAAATCTGGTGATTATTGGCATATAGAAATCAAAGGATTAGAGGAAGGTTGTTTTTATGGCTATAAGGTTTTCAAGGAAAGTCTAGACAAAGAGATTTTCAGTACTAATTTGCTATTAGACCCTTGTTCTAGAGCAATTGGTGGATGGGGAAAGTTCTCAAGAAAAAATGATTCTCCATTTAAAAACGCCCTAAAAAGTATTGTTTGTGAAAGGGACTCTTTTGATTTTAAAAAATACCCAAGACCAAAACATTCTTGGCAAAACACAATAATTTATGAGCTGCATGTAGGAGCATTTACTCAAGAATTACAAGATTCTGTATCTAAAGATGCAAATGGTTCATTCTTAGACTTAATTCAAAAAATACCTTATTTAAAATCTTTAGGGATAACCTCTATAGAGTTATTGCCTGTCTTTGCCTTTGATTCAAATGATGCTCCTTTAGGAAGAAAAAACTTTTGGGGATATAGTCCTATTAATTGGTTTACACCTCATATAGATTTTTCAAAAGACAAAAACCCTCTAAAAGTTAGGAATGAATTTAGAGAACTAGTTAAAACCTGTCATCTTAATAATATAGAAGTAATACTAGACGTCGTTTTCAACCATACAACTGAGGGGAATGAGTTAGGTCCAATTATCTCTTGGAAAGGATTTGATAAAAATTTGTATTATCATATAGGAAAAAAAAATGAATTTCTTGACGTAACTGGTTGCGGGAACACTATTGCGGCTCATAAGCCTCATGTAAGAAATCTGATTATTGAATCACTTCATTGTTGGGCAAATGAACTTGGTGTAGATGGATTTAGATTTGACTTAGGAATAGCTCTAACAAGGGGAGAAAATCTTAATCCGCTAGAAAACCCTGCACTATTTGAAGCAATTGAAACTGATCCAAAATTAGCTGAAATAAAAATAATAAGTGAGCCTTGGGATTGCGGAGGATTATACAAATTAGGAGATTTTCCTGCGAAAAACATAGGTACTTGGAATGGTCATTTTCGAGATGAGGTTAGAAAATTCTGGAAAGGAGATAAAAATATAGTTTGGCATTTAAGCGACAAATTAATAGGTAGTCCAAAAATTTATAAGCCAGGAGATAATAGGAATCTTAAATCAATTAATTTCATAACTGCCCATGATGGCTTTACCCTAAATGACCTTGTCAGCTATAACCAAAAACATAACTTTGCTAATGGAGAAAATAATAAAGATGGAGAAAATCACAACAATTCTTGGAATCATGGTATTGAAGGTCCTACAAGAGATCCTCAATTAAAAAAACTAAGGAAACAACAACAAAGAAATTTTCTTACCACACTTTTTATTTCAAAAGGCATTCCAATGCTATCAATGGGGGATGAAATTAGTAGAACTCAAGGTGGCAATAATAATCCTTGGTGTCAAAATAGTCCTCTAAATTGGATGCCTTGGTCTGAAAGTAAATGGGATAAAGAAATGCTTGAATTCACAAAAGCCTTAATACATATTCGAAAGAAATATATTTTTTTATTTAATCCCAATATTCATTTATCTCAATCTAACGACATTGATTCTGTTGGTGAAGCCATGCATTGGTATCAATGGCATGGGACAAAACCTTGCAGACCTGATTGGAGTGGCTGGTCTCATACATTGAGTTTTAGTATCAATTCTGGAAATCATGGATCAATATTATGGGTTGCAATGAATGCCTTTAGTCAAGGAATAACTTTTGAGATTCCAAAATGTAAATCAAAGTGGGTAAAGTTAATAGACACCTCCTCAAGCAAAATTGATATTAAGAATACAACTGAGAATAAAGATAATATTATTGACATTAAAAGTAAAAGTATAGTTCTTATGATTGCAAAGGACTTAGAATCTCAATGATTAGATAGGTAAGCAAGCGGGCGGCGGGAATCGAACCCGCATCATCAGCTTGGAAGGCTGAGGTTTTACCACTAAACTACGCCCGCAAAATTTAAATTCTGAGCCTAATTATTATGTTTTCCTACATATTTAGAATACGTTACAATCCATAAAATTTTGAAAAAAGAAACACCAAGTTACAAGAAATCAAGAACAAGGCTAATGTTCTTTTATGGTCTTGGTGATGCTGGAACGGGATTAGCTGCTACACAACTTGGTTTTTTCTTGTTGCCATTTTTTATAGGACCAGCACAACTCTCGCCATTGATCGCAGGATTTTTACTTGCAACTATCAAACTCTGGGATGCTTTTAACGACCCTCTCATTGGCTGGCTTAGTGATAGGACACAAACCAGATGGGGACCTAGAATTCCCTGGATGATTTGTGCAGCAGTCCCATTAGGAATTAGTTTAACTGCAATATGGTGGGTGCCTGAGGCAAATACCACTATAAAAACTTTTTATTACGTATTAATAGCAATAATATTCATGAGTGCTTATACAAGTGTAAATCTTCCTTTTTCGGCATTATCAACCGAAATCACAAAGGACACTTATATCAGAACAAGGCTGAATGCTGCCAGATTTACAGGTTCCGTTATTGCTGGTTTAAGCGGACTTGTTATAGCTGGATTAGTTTTATCTGAAGAAGCAGGTGCATATTTTACTATGGGGAAAATCAGTGGGACTCTTACTATATTTCTTACTTTAATTTCATGCTGGGGACTTGCACCCTTTGCAAAAAGAGCAAATAAACCAGTAAGGACAAAAAAGGCGATAAAATACCAACTCAAAAACATATTGAAAAACAAAAAATTTATAAAAGTAATAATTTTATTTTTCTTTTTATGGTCTTCAATCCAGCTAATGCAAACTGTTGCATTAATATATGCTACGCAAGTCCTTTTGATACCTGAGTCACTTGCTGTATGGATTCCTATAGTCTTTCAACTTAGTGCTTTAATTGGTTTACAATTTTGGAGTTTATTATCGAAAAAGCACGATAGAATCTTTGCTTTATATTGTGGGTGCTTAATATGGATTATTTCTTGTCTTTCTGCACTATTTATTCCTGCTTTTAGCAACTTAAATAATAATATAAATATTATTTTTTCTAATTTTAATCAAGGGTTTCATTTTGGTTTTTTATTATTAACAATTTTGTTGATTGGATTTGGAGCTGCAACAGCTTTTTTAATACCTTGGTCTCTGCTGCCTGATGCTATTGATTCAGACCCTGAAAAGCCTGCTGGGCTTTATACAGCTTGGATGGTCTTAATTCAAAAATTTGGGATGGGATTCAGTATGATATTTTTCGGATTCTTACTAACTATTTCTGGATATAATTACCAAAACATAGAGCCTTGTTTAAATTCAGTTAACTGTATAAGTCAACCATTATCTGCACAAATTGCTATTAGGATTTGTATAGGTTTAATTCCATGCATACTAATATTAATAGGTATTTTTGTTATTAAAGACTGGGATAAAGATACTATGCTATCAACTAGAAAAGAAGCATGACTTACCCTAAAAGTTTAAAAAGATTATTTAATAGTTTGTTAATGGGTGGACAAACATTAAATTACATTTTTAAGCGAAAAATCTCAAGAAGCGATTTAGCTGAACAAATGTTCGAAGCTGGACCAGGAAGCTACTTAATCGTTTTAGTAACTGGAATAGCAGCTGGAACAGTTTTCAATATCCAAGTGGCATCTCAACTTAGTAGCATGGGGGTTTCTTCAGAGATAGGAGGATTACTATCAGTAGGTATGGCAAGAGAAATGGCTCCTCTCTTAACAGCAACTCTTATGACCGGCAAGGTTGCTACTTCATATGCGGCTCAACTTGGAACAATGAAAGTAACTGAACAAATCGAAGCAATCACTATGCTAAAAACTGATCCTGTCGAATATTTAGTAGTTCCAAGACTTCTTGCGATGCTAATAATGTCCCCAATACAATGTTTATTGTTTTTAATTGTTGCAGTATGGAGTGGTCAGATATGGAGCACAATTTTTTATAATGTTCCTTTTAGGGTTTTCTGGACATCAGTAGTATCTGGAACTGTTCATCTAACTTCTCATGATTTAATGGGAATGATTGTCAAATCTTTTGTTTTTGGATTTCAAATAGCAATTATTGCTTGTGGATGGGGTTTAACAACTAAAGGAGGTCCCAAAGAAGTCGGAGTAAGTACAACTGGTGCTGTGGTAATGACACTTGTAACTGTTTCAATAGTTGATGTTATCTTAACTCAAATACTTTTCGGATAAAATACTGAAAGTTATTCTTTATTTCTTTGATAATAAATTCCTCCCCAAGACTTCCATTAATACTTCTATCTGTAAGTCTACTAATTTTCTTATTCCCCTTTATAAAAATCGTACCTATTATTGCTTCCATCTTTAGTTTATTTCTATTGATCCAATCATTTACTTTAAAAATTAAAATCAATGAAGATTCTTTTGAGGTTTTGCAATTAGGTAAAGAAATCAGGAAATTCCCCTTTGAAAATTGGTTGGCTTGGAAATTTATTTTACCTTCACTTCCAGGTTTTTTCTATTTCAGAGAAAAAGCAAGTCCTCATTTACTTCCAATAATATTTGATTACAAACAACTTGAATCAGAATTACAAAACAAAGTTGGTGAATTAGAAATAAAATAAACCTGTATTATTATTAATACTGTAAAATTAATACTTCATGAAAGATAAAATCCAGAAGGGAAAAAACTTGGGTGTAGATGAATCTATTCTTAATGAGAAAGATAAGCATTCTAAAGTAAGTTCCTCTGAAAAAAAAGTAACTACCAAATTAAATAATAAGGTAATAAAAGATTCTAATAATCATTTTGATGATTTTAGTGAACTATTATTTGAAGAATTAAAAACAAAGAAAAGTTTATTAGATAAAGAGATAGAAAAGTTAAATAAAAAGAAATCAACTATAGAAAAAGAGATTAGTTCTTCGTTTAATGGTCAATCTGAATCAATAGCTATTAAAGTTAAAGGGTTCCAAGATTATTTACAAGGTGCATTACAAGATCTAGTGCAATCGGTTGAACAGCTTGAATTAGTTAATCAACCTTTAATAGTTAAGCCTTCTCCTCTTGATAAAGAGAAAGATGACCTACCAGCGCAAAGTCAAACTGAAATTCAAGCTATATCGGAAACTTTTAAACCTGATGAAGATATCATTAGAGAATGTTTAAAAGAATTTCAAGATCAACCAGATTTTTATGCAGCTGCTTGGAAACTCAGAAGAAGTCTTAATAATAATGAAATCAACCTCTTAGAAGATTGGTTCTTTAATTTAGGAGGTCGTGGTGCTTTACCAAGCACTGGGACCAGATCAAAAAATATTCTTATTTCTTCTGCCTTAATTTCAATACTTGGAGAACTTTTCGGGGACCAATTCCAAACCCTAATACTTGCGGCCCAACCAGAAAGACTAGGGGAATGGCGAAGGGGTCTTCAAGATTGCTTGGGATTAACAAGAGAAGATTTTGGTCCTGCCAGTGGTATTGTCTTATTTGAAAGACCTGAAGCTTTAATAGAAAGAGCTGATCGCCTTGAAGATAATGGCGAAGTTCCTCTAATTTTAATAGACGCAGCAGAAAGATCTGTTGAAGTGCCAATTTTACAATTCCCACTTTGGTTAGCCTTTGCGGGAACCGAAAAAGAACTTTTCGAAGATTCTGAACTTATTTAAAAGCTCAAATGCTAATTCTTAATCTCTTGTTATCGTACCTAATTGGTTCAATTCCATCAGGTTTTATTGTTGGGAAATTATTAAAAGGTGTCGACCTAAGAGAACTTGGTTCAGGGTCAACCGGAGCGACTAATGTACTTCGCCAGATTGGCAAAAAAGCTGCTTTATTTGTATTTTTATTTGATGTATTTAAAGGAGCAATAGTCGTAATAATTTCAAGGAAATTACAACTACCGGAATTTGTTCAAGTGGCTTGTGGGTTGTCAGCTGTAACAGGTCATATATGGCCTTTATGGCTTAAGGGCAAAGGAGGTAAAGCTGTCGCTACAGGACTAGGAATGTTCTTAGCTCTTTCTCTCCCAGTTGGGTTATCAGCGTTTGGGGTCTTTTTAACAGTTCTGGTCTTAAGTAAATATGTTTCATTATCAAGTATTTTTGCTTCGACTTCATTACCAATTATTATGTTTTTTGATGTTAACAAAAACTACTTTCATCCATATTTCTTAGTAAGTCTTATAACTGCTTTATTCATTATTTGGAGGCATAGAACAAATATCAATAGATTACTAAAGGGAGAAGAACCTAAGATCAAGAATTAGAAGCTGAATTAATCTGTTCAACTATTAAATTAAAAACATACAGAGGATCTTCTGATTGAATAATTGGTCTTCCAACAACAAGTCTATTAGCTCCCTTTAAGATTGCATTCTTTGGAGTTGAGACTCTCGCTTGATCATTAGAAGAATTATTTTGAAGTCTTATTCCTGGTGTTATTAATTCAAACTTATTACTCGAGATGCTTTTTAATTTTTCTAACTCCAAAATAGAACATACACATCCATCTAAATTAGAATCAATTGCTAGTTTTGATAACTTTAAAACTCTATCTTCAATCTTATCTTTAATGGCAAGCTCTTTAGAAAAATCAACTTGAGACCAACTAGTTAAAACTGAAACTCCTATTATTTTTGGAGGATCGCAATTGATTGCTTCAGCAGCTTTTAAAGAAGCTAATTTTGAAATTTTGAGAGCGTTTTTACCTGCGCAAGTATGTAAAGTAATTATTTCAGAGCCGGTTTTTGCAGCCGCATAACAAGCAGAAGCCATAGTATTGGGAATATCATGAAATTTCAAATCAAGGAAAACCTTTTTACCTCTTCCACGTAAATCTTGAATTATATTTGGTCCATATAATGTAAAAAGCTCTAGACCAACTTTTACCCAAACCAGATCAGGTAATTTTTCTAAAAGATTTAATATATGATCTTTATTAACTCCATCCAAAGCCAGAATAATTTTTTCTTTATTTTCTAATTCCATAAATAATAAGTTGGATTAATCAATAAACCGTTTAATAATTTTTTTACCAACCTGAAGGACTTGACCAACTAGCAAAGATTTATCTTTAAATATAATATTTGGATCATTTAATTTTTTTCCACTAATTTTAATTCCACCACCAAGAATTGTTCTTCTTGCTTCACTAGTTGATTTAAACAATCCGACATTACCAAGTAAATAAAATAATTTTGCAGGAAATTGAACATGTTGTAATGATATCTCTGGGATTTGGCGTAATGAGTCTTGATCACCTAAATAAACTTTCTCAGCGTTTCTTTGGGCAATCCTGGCTGAATCTTCTCCATGAAAATTCTTTGTAACAGTAAGTGCCATCAATCTTTGAATTTCTCTTGGTTCCTTAGGTAATTCATCAACTTGAAGATCTGTAAGTAAATTTATATATAAAGGAACAATTGCATCAGGTATCTTTTCAAGTTTTGAATACATTGATAAAGCATCTTCGGATATACCTATTGTATTCCCTTCTGTTTTACTCATTTTTTTAAGACCATCAGTTCCATTTAAAATTGGTAATAGGAGCCCAAATTGTTGTTTTTTATTAAATACCTTTTGGAGATCTCTTCCTATTCCAATATTAAATTTTTGATCTGTACCACCCAGTTCAATATCAGAATTAACAGCCACTGAATCATAACCTTGCAGAAGTGGATATAAAAATTCGTGTAAAGCTATTGGAGTATTACCTTTATATCTTTTATTAAAATCATCTTTGGCTAACATTTGTCCTACGGTTGAATTACTTAATAAAGTTATAATTTTTTCAAGATCAAGCTTTGCCAACCAATCACTATTTCTTCTTATTTCTATTCGACCAGGCGTAGAAAAATCAAGCAATGAATTTTTACTGTTTTTCCCCATCCCTAATTGTTCAAGATAATTTTGAGAATTCTGATTGACTTCTTCATTATTAAGCTGTTTTCTTGTCGAATTCTTTCCAGTGGGATCTCCGATCTTAGCCGTAAAATCTCCAATTATTAACACTGCAGTATGTCCATTATCTTGAAATGCTCTTAACTTTCTAAACAATATGCTATGACCAATATGAATTTCAGTACCAGTTGGATCTATACCTAATTTAACTCTTAATTTTTTATCTTCTTTAATTGTCTTATCTATTCTATCTATTAAATTGTCATCGAATGAATCTTCTAAAGAATTAGGAAAAAGGTCTACGGCTCCTCTTTGAATCCAATTTGGCAGATGAGTTAAGTCCATTAGTATTAAATCAATTAGTTTTATCTAATTCGTCTTTCATCCTTATCAAAGTCATATTCATTTGTTCGAACATTTGTTCAGGAGTTATACCGAATTGACTTAATTGCGTCTTTAGTTGTTCCACAGTCATTTTTGCTTGAAAATCTTCGGACAATTCAAACCTTTTCATGAAAACCTTATATCGATCCATTAAAGATTCCATTGAATTTATAAACATCTTTTTACCTTCTCTATCAAATTTCCCATAATCGGAACCAATTTTCATTAAATTTTGATAATCTTCAAAAAGCTTTTTTGCTTCTTCCTGAATAATATCTGATTCAAAGAATCCCATAAGATAAAAAAATTAGAACTAATTTTTAAAAGTAATGATTAATTTTAATCCCTAAAAATATTTACTAGTTTAGGCAATAAAGGAATTAAAAAGAAACAATATTATATTTCTAACTAAAAGATGGTTGTTTTTTTTAACATGTGATGTAGTGATAGCCGTTTATTATATATTGATTTTAAACAAATTTTTGTTGGCATAAAATAAATCCAATGGAATCTAAAGGATATAATCGGCAGGGAGAATTATTTAATAGATCAGAACTATTTGGTAATTTCAAAGGAGAAAACAAAGAAGTATTTATAAAAAAAGAACTTATTATCAATTGGCAACAGAGAATTTACACCTATCAAAAGAAATTATTTCATGGCTTTGATTCTGAAGTGAACCAATTTTCAATGTTTCCAGAAGAGAAAGATTTATTAATTCAAAATCTGAAAATTTTAGAGTTAACATGCCTCCCTATCAACTTTTGGAAATCTTCTGAAAAATATCATGATGGTCCAGCTATCTATTTTGTTACAGATACTTTAAAGGATGGGAAATCTAATATTGTTCTCTATATCGGAGAAACAATCTCAGCAAATACCAGATGGAAAGGTGAGCATGATTGCAAAAAATATATTGAAAATTATCAAGAATCTTTAACACTAAATCAAATTAAAAGCAAAATAAATATTAGATTTTCGCTTGATGTCCCTAAAAAGACTAAAGCAAGAAGAAAACTTGAACAAACCCTTATCCAAAATTGGCTGCCACCATTCAATAAGGAATCAAGACATTACTGGCAAACCCCTTTTATTTAATTAGCTAGTATTAGAAGAGATATAAAAATTTAAATTTATGGAAATTAATTTGTTTGATAAAGAATTAAAAGAGTGGGAAGGCGAGATGTTGATATGGTGCGTCCATAATACAAATCTAGAGGATCAACTTGAAGCTATATCTCCAAAATTAGAACCAAATAAAATTTTAGAGAAATTTAAATCGCAAAGATTTAAAGGTAATAAACAAGACTATTTAATTTTAAATTTAATGGGAATTAATATCGAAACCATTATTTTTGTAGGAGTTGGGAATTTAGAAGAAATAGACTCTGAAACAATTAGGAATGCTACTTCTTTATCAATAAGGAATTCAAAAGCTCCTTCCGAGAAAATTGGTATATTCATCCCTCCGAATATTTCAGAAGATCTTGAATTATCTAAAGTGGCATGTGAATCTATATGGCTATCACTCTTTAAAGATAATCGATTCAAAAAAGAATCTGATGAAAAATCCTTTTGCAATACTATTGATTTAATTTCTAAAATAGAAATCGATCAATCATCCCTTAATGAAATAGATGCGATTTGTTCAGGTGTTGAATTTGCTAGAGAATTAGTCGCAGAACCTCCTAATAGTCTTACTCCTGCTGAGATGGCTAAAAGAGCTTCTAAAATAGCAAAAGATTCTAATATCTCAATAAAAATTCTTGACAAGAAAAGCTGTGAAGCAATGGGAATGGGAGCATATCTTGCAGTTGCAAAAGGGTCAGATTTAGATCCAAAGTTTATTCATTTAACTATAAAACCTTCTGGAGAGATAAATCATAAATTAGTCATGATTGGGAAAGGATTAACTTTTGATTCAGGTGGCTACAATTTAAAAGTTGGAGCTGCACAAATTGAAATGATGAAATATGATATGGGTGGAAGTGCTGCTGTCCTAGGAGCTGCAAAAGCACTAGGAAAATTAAAACCAAAAAATATTGAGATTCATTTTATTATTGCATCCTGCGAAAACATGATTAATGGATCTGCCGTACATCCAGGAGATATAGTTACTGCTTCAAATGGCAAAACAATAGAAATAAATAATACTGACGCAGAAGGGAGGCTTACACTAGCGGATGCAATTTGTTATGCGAACAAAATTAGACCAGATGCAATTATAGACTTAGCGACTTTAACAGGTGCATGTGTCATTGCTCTTGGCAATGAAATAGCAGGCTTATGGTCAAACAATAAGGATTTATCTGAAGAGTTACAAACCGCCTCAAAAATCAAAGGAGAAGATTTATGGGAAATGCCCTTAAAGGAAACTTATAAAGAAGGGTTGAAATCATCATTAGCTGATTTAAAAAATACTGGTCCAAGAGGAGGTGGATCTATAACCGCCGCATTATTTCTAAAAGAATTTGTGGATAAAGATATCCCATGGGCTCATTTAGATATTGCAGGTACATGCTGGACTGACAAAGCTCAAGGAATCAATCCTGCCGGAGCTACAGGATTTGGTGTTAGAACATTAGTTCAATGGGTTTTGAATAAAAATTAGATCTAAAGATATCTTATGAAGCTTGTAAATCTTTTTCAGGATCAAATTCTGAAGGGTTATCCTGATTAGAAATAGGTAATTCAAGAGATTTAATTTGCCATTTTGTATTTTCTGGATAATCCTTGAGTATTAAGAATGCATCATTAGAGGCATTCTGAGTAGAGGGATAAGGTCCAAAAAATTTAGTCAGGAATTGATCCCTTATAACCAAAATATACATAAAATCAAATATAGCCAAATCAATTATATAAGAATCCTCCAAAATAATGAGTCGTTTTAATAAATAGAATTAAATCCATTGTACTAATTTAATTATTTAACCTATCTAAGTTCTTACCCCAAACATTATTTAAGACTTGGTCACGCTTACATGCATACCTATAAATGTTGTATCTTAATGGATTATTTTCAGCGTAATTTTGGTGATATTGCTCAGCATTCCAGAATTTTGATTTTTTCTTAATCATTACCTTAATTTTCGCTCGATCTACATTTAACTTATTAGCTGCCCAATTTAGAGCGTCTTCAGCTATATCTGCTTGATGTTCATCAGGAAAAATAACAGCTCTATAAGAATCACCTCTATCACAAAATTGTCCCTCTCCATCAAAAGGATCTACATTAATTAAATATTTCTCTAATAATTCTTTATAAGATATTGTACTTTCATCATACTCAACTAAAACCGACTCTTGATGTCCTCTATGATTGTTATAAGTTGGATTTTTAATTTGACCTCCAGAATAGCCGCTGACAACTGATTTAACTCCTTTTACAGACTCTAAATCATGCTCTAAGCACCAAAAACATCCCCCTGCTAAAGTGGCATTCTCAAGTTGAGAATTAGCCATTCCAGGTAACATCAAATTAACGACGATTATGATAGGTATAAATAATTTAATTATTAAAAACTTCATTTTATTAAATTAACTTAGATAGTCAATTATTTCTAGCGCTGCCCTTTTTGCAACACCTGGTTCACCTAATTCTAACTTTAATTTGTTATAACCATTTTTAAATTCTTCTCGAGCATCTGGATTGTTTAGAATCCTAGTGGATTCAGAATATATATTTTCTACAGTAAACTCTTTCTGGACTAACTCAGGAATAAGTTTACTTTTAAGTATTAAATTAACTGGAGAAATATAATTAACTTTAAAATTTAATATTCTTTTAGCTATGAAGGCTGTGACTCGACTAACCTTATAACCAACAACTTGAGGTATATTATTTAAAGCAAGTTCCATATTTACAGTACCTGATTTGCAAAGAGCTAAAGTAGTTAAAGAATATATATATTTCCTTAAATGAGAGACTTCCTTTTGCGGAATTACTCTGCCCTTTACACCAAATTTATTCATAGACTTTAATATTTTTGATTCGAATATTGATCGACTAGCTAAAACAAATACAATTAAATTTGGGTCTTCTAATTGAAGCCTTTTTACCCCTTTCATAAACTTTGGCATTAAATATTTGATTTCTTGAGGACGAGACGCTGGCATAACTAAGATAATTTTCTCACTTGAGCTTAAATTCAGTTTTTTGAGTGCCACAGATCTGCTAGGAAGAGTCTCAACCATATCCAACATAGGATGACCTACCCAAGAAACATCCCCTCCCCTTCTCGAATAAAAGTCGGCTTCAAGTTTAAAAATTGCAAATATTTTATTTGTAAAAGAAATTAAATCAGTTGTACTATTCGAGCCCACTCTCCAGGCCCATTCTTGAGGAGCAATATAATAAATTATTGGAATATTACTTTTAGATGATCTCATTGCATTCCCAATATTAATATTAGGTCCCATATAATCGATAAGAATTAATGCATCTGGAGAATTTTGTTTAAGAATTTTATTTATCTTTCTTTGAATATTAATTGTTGGTAAAATAAGTGGGATTGCTTCCCATAACCCAATAGCACTAATAGAAGTTGTATCTGCTATTAATAAAACTCCTGCGTCTCTCATCTTATCTCCACCTACTCCATAAATAGTTAATTCAATAGATTTTTTCTTTGCTTCTTCAAACAATGCCTTTGCTAGCACCCCCCCATGTAAATCTCCTGAGACTTCTCCCGTACTAATAAATAAAGTTTTCTGCATATCTTAAATAATAGGCATTGGACCTCTTCGCTCTGATTGAATAGATGACTCAAGAAATTCGCAAAGCTCCTCAGTCATAAATCCTAGTTGTCTAGATCTAGCAATTGCCAACGCCTCGGAAATGACATATTCAGATTTAAAAATTAAATTCCATATTTCTTGAAGTTCTTTAATTTGGTTTTTATCAATAGCTGGATCGGCACTCCTCTTTATACCTACTCTATTTAAACCTCTTAAACGTCCAGGATGTCCTTCTGCCAAGCAATAAGGAGGAACATCTCTTACTACCCTTGTCATCCCTCCAACCATAGCCAACTTACCTATATGAACAAATTGATGAACACCTAAGCAACCTCCAATTACTGCGTTATTTGAAATAGAAACATGACCAGCTATTTGAACAGTATTTGCTATTACAATTCCATCTTCTAAAACGCAATTATGACCAATATGAGAATAAGCCATCAACAAATTATCATTTCCTATAACAGTCTTTTCTCCATCATTAGTAGCCTTATTAATAGTTACGTATTCTCGAATTCTATTCCTTTTCCCAATAATAATTTCTGTCGGCGCTCCTTTATATTTAAGATCTTGGGGTTCCAATCCAATGCATGCTCCTGGAAAAATTTTATTATCATCTCCAATTATTGTATTACCTTGAATAATTGCATTAGGACCAATTATTGTATTTGCTCCAATTTCAACATTAGGTCCAATTACTGCACCAGAATTTACTATCACTCCAGAAGAAAGCTTTGCTTTAGGGTCAACATCAGCCCTTGAATGAACCTTTATAGAATCATCAATATTTCTAAAATGATTTGAATTTGTGTAAGTCATACTATAAATCAACCAAAGAAAACATTAGTTCTCCATCACAAACTAATTGATCATTTACTTTTGCCTCTCCTTTTACTTTCCCAAATCTTTTTCTTTTGATACTTATAAGCTCACAAGTAATTATTAATTGATCGCCAGGAACTACAGGTTTACGAAACCTAACTCTATCGATCCCAGCAAAAACAAATAAACCTTTTGGGCAATCTGGCATTTTAGCAACAATTAATCCTCCAACCTGAGCCATTGTCTCTACTATTAAGACACCTGGCATAAGAGGCTTATGTGGAAAATGCCCCTGAAATTGGGGCTCATTAAGAGTTACATTTTTAATTGCTACCGCTTTCTTTAAAGGGATATGTTCTATAACTCTATCTACTAAAGCGAAAGGATATCTATGGGGCAACAAACCCATAATTTCTTCACTCGATAAAACGACTGAATTTGAGGAGAAAGAATTAGTCAAAATAAAGAACTAAAAATTTATTTTACTTAAAGCTGAGGTTAGATCAGCATGTAACGCATGTGAGCCTTTGTAAACCAAAATTTTTGCTGATGGTAGACCAATTAAAGCCAGATCACCAATTAAATCTAAAATTTTATGTCTAACAGGTTCATTAACAAATCTCAACGGAGGATTAATCCAACTATCTCCATCACAAACAAGAGCATTATTTAAATTGCCACCTTTTATTAATCCAGAAGCAGTTAACTGATCTAATTGATCTTTAAATCCAAAAGTTCTGGCAGGAGCTATTTGTTCAACAAATGTTTTAGGATTAATTGCAATATCAAGTTGTTGCTGTCCAATTGCACCATAAGGAAAATCAATAATTGATATAATTTCTAGTTTTTCACTGGGTATTAAAGTAATCAGACTAGAATCTTTGTTTAAAGAAATTGATCTATCAACTTTCTTAAGAATACTTTTTTTATTAGGGATCTCTTCAATCCCCGCTTTTTCAAAAGATTCTACCCAACCAATAGAAGATCCATCTAATAAAGGTACTTCATTACCTTCAACCTCTATATCTATGAAATTCATGCCGCATCCAGCTAGAGCCGCCAATAAGTGTTCAACTGTATATAATTTTCTACCATTTAAGTTTAAAGCTGTGCATAATTTTGTACTAGAGATTAAATCAGGAGTTAATTTAATCTTATTTTCTGGATTATCTCTAAAAAAAACATGAAACCCTTTTTGATCAGATTTTGAAAGTGTAATTTCTGAATTTAAACCCGTATGAAGACCTACACCAGAAACTTTCACTGAGCTTTGCAGTGTAAAAGTAGTATTGTAATTAGCAGGCCAAGAAATCACTTAGAATTTCCATCCAACTCCAAGTGTATAACGCCATTTACCACTTAAGTCTTTACTTGCGATATCTAACCTAAGTGGTCCGATAGGCGTTTTAACACCAATACCTCCACCCAATGAAAATCCAGAACCTGGTTTATTTAATAATTCACCAGGCTTCCCAGGTACATCATTTTGAGACCCAAGATCCGAACCAGCATCGGCAAACAAAGCACCTGAAAGCATTCTCCAAACAGGGAACCGATATTCCGCAGATGCCTCCGCAAAGCTTCTACTTACTGACATCTCACAAGCACTCCAACCTCTGACAGAAGAAGATCCTCCCATACAATAAGCTTCATAAGGTGGAAGTTCTCCAACAATGCTTCCAGCTTGAACATGAAATCCGATAGTCTGTAGACAATCAAAATTGTTATCGTTAGGATTTGCTTTACATCCCTTAGTAAGTTTGATTAATCTCATTGGATAAAACCACGAATAACTAGCCCTTGCCTTATTAAAAGTTGGAGAATTATTTCCTACTGATATAAACTGTTCAGTCGTAAATCTAAGAATATTTCCTGAAGTTGGATTAACAGAATCATTTAATTTATTTCTGCTTGCCGATCCAGTAAAACTAACCAATACATTTTCAGAAGGACAAGATCCATCTTTTTTCGAATAGCCAATACATATAACTTCATCTAGATCTTTTGTCGCTGAAGTCGAGCCATTCGCGATTCCGTAAGGTCTTAAATTACCTTTATTATCAATCATTTTAACTTGTTTAAAATTCATTCCGGCGAAAATCCTCCAAGGAGCTTTTTTAAAAGGATTTCCACCATTTAGAGGTCTACCGAATAAAAATCCACCGCCAACTCTCTCTAATGCAATAGTATTACCCTTGTAATCAAAGAAACTATTAGTTGCATTAGCTGTTCGTGCTGCAGCTACAGTTGCATATGAATCAGTCGTTGAAATATCTTTAGCAATGGATGTTCCAGAAGCTTTATAGAAATCTGAAACACCTCTTATTCTTCCATTTTTATCGCTCTTAAAAACTTGGGGATAATCTCTACTCAGATAAAAATTTGTTCTAAATGATGTTCTAAATTTATCCCCTTTTATCCAAGGATCAGAAATAGAAAAATTATATGTTGTTGCATATTCTCCATAATTTAAATTTATATTTGTACTCCATGCTCTTCCAAAGGCATTTGTTTCTTGAAGACCAATTTGAGCAAAAATACCTTGCCCATTACTGTATCCTAAACCACCAGTCAAAGATCCTGTTCGTTGCTCAATAATGGCTAAGAGAATTATTATTTTTCCTTTTTGTTCTTGATCAGGATTTAAAGCAACTTTTATATCGCTAAATAAAGAACTCTTATAAAGTCTATTAATATCAGCTTCTAATATTTTTCTATTAAAAATCGAACCAGGCTTTGTTTCTAATTCTCTTCTAATTACCCAATCCTTCGTTTTCCCTCTAATTGGGTTGCCTTTCTCATCAGTAGTTTCTCCTTCTGCATTAATAAAACTTATTTGTATATCAGAAACAATCCCCTCATTTACTTCCAATAAAAGAGACCCATCTTTTTCTAACCTTTTTGGACCTTGTATTCTTGCCAAGGAATAACCATTGTCAAAATAGAATTTTTTAATTTCTTTTATTTTTTGATTTAAAGAATTAAAGTTTAAAGTTTTGCCATAATCTTCTCTGAAAATTTTATTAATTTCTTTATTCGATATTATATTTTCAGATTGATTAATAGCTACAGATCTTAAAATTGGATTTGGATCTACCTTTATAATCAACTTAACTCCTAATTCACTATCTAATGGTTCTATTGATATCCCAGAAAAGAATCCTGTCTTATATATAGATTCTATATTCTTTTTAACATCTGTTCTTGTAACTACACTGCCTGGGCGAATTGATATTGCATCATAAGCAGCTAATTCTAATTTCTTCTCTTCTGGGTGACCTTCTAAGCCATTAATAATAATTTCTGCAATCAATACGCTTTTCTTCTCTGACTTTTCTGCAAGCTTTATATTATTAAATTGATTAAAATTAATTTTCTCTAAAGAGAATTCAAGATCATCATTAATATTGTCTAAAGTTTGATTTTTATTCTCTTGAGAGAACAAACTTAAAGGAGAAAAAATAAATAATGATGAGCTAAGGCTCATATTAAATATAATTTTTGCTGATTGGAGAAATTCTTTTTTCATAAATTTTGTAAATTGTTAATTTTTAATGATCTAAGAATTGGAAGATTTTAATTTTTTTTCAAGAAAATTATGGATCCTTTTATCAATTTCACTATAGGCTTCAATTAGTCCGCCTAAATCTTTGCGAAATCTATCTTTATCAAGGATTCTATTTTGAGGATCAGTCTCTTTTGAATTCCAAATTCGACAAGTGTCTGGACTTACTTCATCAGCAAGTACAATAGTACCATCATTTAATTTGCCAAACTCAAGTTTAAAGTCTACTAATATTAGATCTATTTCTCTTAAAAAGCTTTTAAGTAAAATATTAATTCTTAAAGATAATTCCTCGACAAGAGACAATTCATCATCAGTTAACAATTTAAGTAATTTTAATCTTTCTTTTGTCAAAAGAGGATCTCCTAATCCATCATCTTTATAATACAAGTCTATAAGAGGAGGACTAATTTCTGAACCATTTAATATTGGTGTTTGCTTGCAAAGAGAACCATAAGCTATATTTCTAACCACTACCTCTATTGGAATTATTTTAACCATTTTAGAAATCATAAACCCTTGTTTAGGAGAGTCTATAAAATGTGTTGGAATATTAGAATGATTGAGAAATTTAAAAACATTAGAACTGATATTGCAATTTATTATTCCTTTCCCAACAAAATTTGATTTCTTTTGAGCATTAAAAGCCGTTGCATCATCTTTATATTCAATTAAAACTTCTTCTTCGCTTTCAGTTCTAAAAACTCTTTTTGCTTTACCTTCATATAGAAGAGGATTATTATTACTACACATTGTTTTTAGTTTTGAATAGAAAAAAAGCTATCATACCTGTTGAACCCTGAACGAAAAATTGTAATTGAATAATAAGATTACTTAATTTAGGGAACAAATTCTCACTAAGAATAAATCAAATTTAAAATAGTTTTTAAAATGTCAGCATCTACTAGCGATAAAACAATTGATTATACAAATCTAAAAAGAATAGCAATTATAGGAAGTGGAGGGCGAGAGAACTCTCTTGCATGGGCAATTCAAAAAAGTAAACCAGTAGAAAAGATTTTTTTAATCCCTGGGAATGCAGGTTCTGTAGAAATAAAAAAATGTATAAGGATAGAAAATGATTTAAAAGACACTAGAACTCTTCTTGATAAATTAAAAGAAAATTCAATTGGATTTGTAATTATAGGACCTGAAGTGCCTTTGGCTAATGGTTTATCAGACGAACTTAGACATTCAGGGTTTGATGTTTTTGGTCCCAGTAAAGAAGGTGCTCAAATAGAATCGAGTAAAATATGGGCTAAAGAACTCATGAAAGAGGGAGATATTCCAACGTCTAAATTCTGGAAAATAAAATCGATTCAAGAAGCAGAAAAAATAATAAATCAAGAGAAAAAACCTCTAGTAGTAAAAGCTGATGGACTTGCTGCCGGCAAAGGCGTTACAGTCCCTGAGACAAAAGAAGATACAATAATTGCTATAAGAGAAGCTTTTGAAGGTAAATTTGGTGCCGCTGGGGAAACTATTATTCTAGAAGAAAAAATTAGTGGACCTGAAGTATCAATATTTGCTGTATGTGATGGGAAAAATTATCTCTTACTTCCTCCTGCTCAAGATCACAAAAGACTGCTTGATGGAGATGAAGGACCTAATACTGGAGGGATGGGAGCGTATGCACCAGCAAAACTCTTAAATAAGAATGATATTGAAAGGATTAAAAGTTTAATTATAGAGCCAACAATAAACACATTAAATAATAGAAAGATTGATTATCGAGGGATTATTTATGCAGGTTTAATGATGACAGAAAAGGGTCCTCGAGTAATAGAATTTAATTGCAGATTTGGAGATCCAGAATGTCAAGCATTAATGCCTTTAATGGGAGATAATTTTGCCGAATTATTATTTTATTGTGCTAAAGGTGATCTCAAAAATGCTCCTGCTATGGAAATTAGTAATAATTGCAGTGCTTGCATCGTTATTGCCTCAAAAGGATATCCAAATAAATATGAGAAAGGGGTAACAGTTAAAATCAACAATAAGTTAGTAAATAATAGTTATATTTTTCATTCCGGCACTTCATTAAACAAAGATGGATCATTAATAACATCTGGAGGAAGAGTGCTAACTATTGCAAGTACAGGAAAAGATTTTACTCAGGTTTTTAAAAATGCTTATAAAATGATCAATAACGTATACTTTGAAGGTATGACATTCAGGAAAGATATTGGATACCAAATAAGAGCTATTAAAACTTCAGATAAAAAGGATGTCACAAACTAATCAAAAAGATATATTTAATACGGGAATTTCAAAAGAAGAATTCAAATCTTCAAATACAAAGGTTTGGTGGAATAAAGTTTTTATTTGGTGGTCTGGATTTAGCTTAAGGACCAAGCTACTTGCCATTGCAACTTTGGCAGTAAGCCTGATAATGACAGGCATTACATTTTTTGCTTTATCAAGTATTGAACATAATGCAGGTATGAACGATACTAGGTATGCAAGAGACTTAGGTCTTTTGCTCTCAGGGAATGTAACTGAACTTGTTGCTAATAATCAGAAAAAAGAAATTTCTAATGTGGCAGAAAAATTCTGGCGATCGAGCAGAAATCTTAGATATATCTTCTTTACTAATTCTGAAGATATTGTGCAGCTTGGAATTCCTATTAGTGTTCCTCCAACAAGCAATAATAAAGATTTTCAACTCACAAGAAAACTTAAATTACCTCCGGAATTAAAAAAACGACCTCAATTCCCTCTAGTTCGTCAGCATTCGACTCCTCAAGGTCAAGTCACTGACGTGTATGTCCCAATGATGTGGAAAGGAGAATACCTTGGGACTCTGGCATTAGGTGTTACTCCGAACAAAAAAGCCTTGGCAAGCGCTGCCCTTACTAGAGAAGTAAGTGTTGCTGTTTTTATTTCAATATGGGTGTTACTTCTTCTAGGAGCTGTTTTTAATGCCCTAACAATAACAAGACCTGTAAAAGAACTTCTAAGAGGAGTTAAGGAAATAGCTAAAGGAAATTTTAAATCCAGAATCTCAATCCCAATGAATGGTGAGATGGGAGAGCTTCTAAGCGGATTTAATGGAATGGCATCACAACTAGAAAACTATGATGCTGCAAATATAGAAGAATTAAAGGCAGAACAAGTAAAGCAAGAATCACTTATAGCCACTATGGCTGATGGAGCAATTTTATTAAACTCAGAAGGTAACATTGTACTTGTAAATCCTACGGCAAGGAGGCTTTTCAGATGGGAAGGTCGCAATCTTGAGGGGAAAGACCTCCTGAATGAAATACCAGAAGTTTTAGCTAATGATTTACATACAACAATCACTTCAATCTTAAACAAAGAATTAGAGAGTGATGATATAAGATGTAGCATTGGAGAACCTCCAAGAATACTAAGAATTGTTTTACAATCAGTCTTAGATTCAAGCAAAATAACCCTTAAAGGCATTGCTGTAACAATTCAAGACTTAACTAGAGAAGTAGAATTAAATGCAGCACAAAATAGATTTATAAGTAATGTATCTCATGAATTAAGAACACCTTTATCTAATATCAAAAGTTATATTGAGACACTTCATGATTTAAAGAATGAATTAACAGATGAAGAACAAATCGATTTCTTAAGCGTTGCTAATTCTGAAACAGATAGATTAACTAGATTAGTCAATGATGTTCTTGATTTATCTAGGCTAGAAGCCGGCAAAATAATCCAGCTAGAGTCTATAGATATAAAGCCAGCACTTGAGCAGTGTTTAAGGAATTATAAATTAAATGCTATTGAAAAGAAAGTCAATTTAGGGAGTAAAATAGAAGAGAATATTCCATCTATTCTTGGTAATTGGGATTTATTACTTCAGGTTTTTGATAATCTAATAGGCAATGCGCTCAAGTTTAATAAGCCACATGGAAATTTAATTATAAAAGCCTATACATGGCCTGACATATGCGTGGCTAGACCTCCAGAGAAAAGTGATGATGCTCCTTTTTGCGAGCTTGTTTCTCCTCTCCCTAAGGTAAGAATAGAAATAGCTGATACTGGATTTGGAATATCAGAGCAAGATCAAGAAAAAATCTTTGAACGATTCTTTAGAGTTGAAAATTCAGTACATACTGAAAGAGGAACAGGATTAGGTTTATCTATAGTAAGGGGAATTATTGAAAAACATGGAGGAGAAATAAGAATGGCAAGTGAACCAGAGATTGGTACAACCTTCTGGTTTGATCTACCTTTAGCTGAATCAGATAAAGATGAAGTTCTATTAAAATCAATTAATAAAGCTATGGATTTAGATAATGAATTATTAGCACAATCTAATTAGTTCTTTTTTTTAGAGGCATTTTTGCCTTTAAAGACATTAGGAAGGTTATCGTCCCTGCTAATTCTATGAGGGGCTCCACTAAATATTTGTTCAAAGTCAGAGAATGAATCTTTAATTTCAGGACCTTTATTCGTAATAATAAATTCCCTAATTCTTTTATCATGCCAAGATCCTCTCATTTTAAAAACATTTACTGCTCTAGCCATTTCTCCTCGAATCTCAACATATTGAAGAAGTAAAATCGAGTCAGTAATTGTTGAGATATGAGAATCTGTAATTGAATGACTTCCCATAAATTCTTCTGCAGTATTAGTAAAGAATCCTGCTATTTCTTCTTGTTTTGCATATCCTGTCACTCCAATAACAAATTGGCGGAAAGCATTTAAACTTACTCCTCTCGCTAAAGCTGACAAAGAATCTATAGCCATTCTTGAGGGCTTAAATTCTGCAATCTGCGTTTTTATTATCTGAAGATGATCTTCTAATCCTGTTGATTCTGGATAAGCACAAATAATTTTCAGTAATCCATCACGCTCCATTCTCTCAAAATCTATACCCCAACTAGTTGCATTGCGAAGTAACTGTGCTCTTGATTCCTCATAAGCAAAATATATTGCTCTTTCTTGATGAATATAAGCATCTTCAACAAATTTTGATACCAACATTGTCTTTCCAGTACCTGTGGCACCAGTCGCCAAAATAATAGAGTCTTGAAAATAACCACCTCCACACATTTCATCAAGATCAGGTACACCTGAGCTTATTCTCACGTTTGAAGATCTTTGAGTTAAACGCATTGCCCCCAAAGGAAATACGCTTATACCATCTAAACCCATCGTAAAAGGGAATTCTCCTTTCATGTGGGTTGTGCCCCTAAGCTTCAGCACCTCTACAGTCCGCCTCCTCTTCTCTGACTCAAGAACATTTCTTAGAATAACTACATTATCGGAAACAAATTCTTCAACTCCATATCGAGCTATAGGTCCGTATTCTTCAACCCTCTCTGTTGTCATAACTGTTGTAACACCTATCTCTTTTAGCCTTGCTATTAAACGAAATATTTCTCTACGAACAACATAAATAGCGTCATACTGTTGAAATACAGCCGTCATAGAATCAATTGCTACACGTTTAGCTTTATATTTTCTTATTGCATAACTTATTCTTTCAATCAATCCAGACAAATCAAAACTGCCAGCGATATCTTGTCCGTCAGGATCTGGAGAAGCGTCTAAAATAAATAACTTATTTTGATCAACTAATTCTTGTAGGTTCCATCCCAAACTAGCTGCATTGCGAATAATATCTAATGGAGACTCTTCAAACGTTACAAAAATACCTGGCTCATCAAAATGATATATACCATGATGCAAAAATTGCAGAGAAAAAATGGTTTTACCAGTTCCAGACGTTCCACTAACCAAAGTACTTCTAGCGGAAGGTAAACCTCCCTGACATACATCATCAAATCCTTCTATTCCCGTAGGTAGTTTCTGAACCTGCATTTTCGGAGGATTAATTTTTTCTGACTTTGATGACTCCATAAAAAAACTCTTTAATCTAAAAGGTAAACAAAAATGTAAATTTAGACCTTATAAAAAGGTCCCATAAAATAATTTTCATATATTTTGTATTGACAAATCACTCAATTTCATTTGCAAATTCTTTTTCAGTAAGTTCATCAAACAATAAATCAAGTCCTATTAGAACTCTTTCTCTATCAGATAAATCTCCAATAATTCTTCTTAATGGAGGTGGAAGTATTTTTGACAAAGTAGGTGTCGCTAAGATTTTATCCTCCTCAGCTAATTGAGGATTTTTTAAAACATCTATAACTTTCAATGCATAGACTCCTTTAAAATCTTTTTCAAGAATATCTCTAAGAGTCTTAAGAGCTCTCATTGAGTTAGGAGTGTTACCCGCTACATAAAGTTTTAGGATGTAAGTTTTTCTAGGACTCATTAAAATTAATTAGTACTCTTACAATCTAGCCTTAATTCTTGACTTAGAGGGTGTCTAGGCATCATAATATTTGATTGTCTTTAGATTGCTCTTTAGGCTTAAATCAAGAGCTTAAAACCCAATATTTTAAGAACTTGAGCCTAATAGCGTCAACCCGAGCTATGGCTTTACAAAAAAACGCAACTAAAAAAGAATTAAATTCTTATTCTGATGATTACGCAATTGTTGAAACATCAGGTAAACAAGTATGGTTTCAAAAGGATCGTTACTATGATCTTGATCGTCTTGATAACAAAGTAAAAGACTCTCTTATTCTAGAGTCAGTTTTATTGCTAAAGAATGGCACTAAAACAACAATTGGTAATCCTTATGTAAAAAATGCAAAAGTTGAACTAGAAGTAATTTCTCATTTACGCGACAAAAAAATAGTTGTATACAAAATGCGCCCAAAGAAAAAGACAAGAAAAAAGATGGGGCATCGTCAAGAATTAACAAGAGTAATGGTAAAATCTATTACAATTGGATCAACCGCTTCTACTAAAAAAGCCTCTGCTGCATCAACGACTTCTACTAAAAAA
>CETG01430888.1_pt1 | contig 44430 bp, 52 predicted proteins | sample 361471 | NCBI WGS metagenome assembly CETG01 (sample SAMEA2622696, study PRJEB7988) | marine metagenome | isolation source: saline water (ENVO:00002010), including | reverse complement strand
ATCTCGCCTTCGCTGTAACTCTTGAACATGTCCATAATTCGGGCATTCTTATTACGGCGGCCTGGGTAGATTTCGACAAAGTTAATACCGCTGATGCCGTACTCTGCCATTACCTCAGTTGCCCAAAATAGCAGAGTGGACTGGTAAGCAACTGACTCAACTGCCACTACACTGCACTGCCGTTGCATACAGATTTTAATGGCTTCGACGATAGTCTGCTTAGGGGAGAGATTCTCGCTCCGAACTTCTAGCGCAATCGGCTTACCTTCGTGAACTTCAAAGTAGCCCATTGCTACAGCATCGGAGTTTTCTTTATTTGTGGCAGGGTCGATAACAATGAACTGGCCGGCGGGAATGTCCCCAGGTGAGTAAGGGAACTCAGGCAGGTTAGCAAAGTCCACCAAATTGTTGATACTGGCGTCTTCGTCATTAAGTACTTCAGCATGGAAAATTTCCGGATGCCCAGATTCCAAGTCCGACAGGTACTCTTCTGCAAGCTGGCGAACTGGCTGAAGGTCTTCCCACAGTGAGGTTCCGTCAGCAAGGATACCGCCGACAATGAACTTGGTCCAGAACTTGTTAGCTTTCAGTTTCTTCAGAATAGCGTGCGGAGTTGGGTACATGTTGCCAATGAAAACAGTCAAGCAACCTTTCGGTGACTTGGATTTCATAGCTGTACCCAGCATCCACTGGTAGAGTTTCTCTGCCACCAGCTGGCTATCTGCATTCTCGCGACTCTGTACGTCGTCGAAAATAATTGCATCCGGACGAGCGTTCTTCAAGTTCAGACCACGAACCGAACCTTCAGCCCCGAGACCTGCGATAATAATGTTGCGCCCACGGAAACCGAACTTCTTAACTGCGTTAGTGTCTTTCTCTACACCAACTCGCCAGTCACCGAACACTGCCCGAATATTGGGCTCGTCCAGCATATCTATAACGTCAGCAATAATGTTCTCTGCCTTAGTTGCAGTCTCTGCCAGTACCAAGATGAACTTGCGCTCAGTGAACAGGATTAGAGCGAGAATCCACAACTTAATGATTGTGGTCTTACCAAAGCCGCGGGGCAAGCCTAGCGCCAGTCTGTCAAAACTTCTGACTTTGTGGCTACACTCCATGAGCCAAGCCCACAGCACTATAAATAGCGGGGGCCAAGCAAACTCGTAAACTTCTGGCATAGCTAGACCAGCGAGAAAGTTAGGATCCTGTTCCGCTAGTTTCCTAACCTCCGCTGCGTCAAAGCCAGCTTCCATTAACTCGCTCATAACTTAGAGGTCCTCGACAGTAATCCCGCAAGAATTTGCTCTTTTAACTTCGCGGCTCTCGCTTCGTCTCTCTGGTGTAGCTTCTGCATCTGAGAGTTGTTCGAGCGCCCTGGGTGCGGCATCGGCACTATTTTCACCGACAATGTTTCTTGCGAGCTTGTCGATACTTCCTGAGGTTGCTGTGACAAGGGCTTGTTTGCGGCCGCCATCTGTCACCTCCACTATTTGGTTATGAGCGTCTGCTTTGTAAGCGTTAACAAGTGCGACAGGGACTGTAAGATTAATAATTTGGCCAGTAACCGCAGACTGATCTGGGCTCTGTGCTCCCCGTCTTTTAGCCGCGTTAATAACTGAAATCCCCTTAAGCACGTCTTGGGGTTTCATCATCAACGGCAAAACTTTCTCAAGCTTTGTCAGTAGCTTGTCTTCAATCTTATTGTACTTGTCATCCAGCCCATTGTACTGAGCCAGAGACTCATAGCGTGCTTCCGCAACTTTAGCAGCAAAGTCCGCATCTGCTAACCACTGGGAAACTCTGGACTCTGACACGCCAAGAGTACTGGCCACAATGTGATTGGGTACATTAGACCCCAATAACTTAAGTGCTTTTTCTTCTTGACTCATGGTACTTCTCCGTGCTAGATGGGCCGGGCGGGACTGCTAATGCCCTGTGACTCTTGCTGCTGCCGTGCCCTATATAAAAGGACCGCGTGCGCGTATTATAGCACTGATTCTGCTCTCCTGTGTGGATATTTCTGCCGTTATTATTGTGATCTACGCTGGTAACTCCGACTGCCTAACTAACCTGATTTGAAAAAATTTAGGAAAATTTGGAGAGTTCCTATAGGATATAAAACTACGCGCAGCCAAAAAAGGTTCCCCCACCCCCCTTAGTCATGTTATAACATAACATTTTAGTGCCTATCGCTACCCTGGTGGCTGAGACTGCTACCGTCTGTCAGGTGATTACCCTGGTTTGCTTGACTTTCGGCAGGGCTGGACTATGTTGAGCGGGCCACTTCGGCAAACGGGCTGAGTCCCGGCACTTTGATACTGAGGTAACTGAAATGACTGACGCTAACAGCATTACCCTGAGCACTAGCACCAATACTGAGACTTTCGGCACTGCTAGCCTTTACGGCACATTAGACCAGCTAGGCTACCCTGTGACCCCGGCAATTGTGGCCGCATACAAGTCAGGCGCTACTAGACTCTATTGTGTGACTTTCGGCTGGATCGAAAAGCATGTGCTTTGCACTTATGACCTGGTGCAGCAATTGGATTTTGGCAATGCTACTGTGTTTGATCTGGAATCTGGCGACTGGAAAGTGCTCCATGACTGGATAGTAACCGAGACTGAGCTAGTAGCAGAGTTCTGAGTTTCTGATCTGGTGATAATTGCAAGGGGGTTTGTGCCTGAATCATTCTCCCCTTGTCGTTATCAATCCACGCAGCGCAAGCTGAATCTGAGTTAATAATTGAGGTGTGCATTATGTTTGATGGACTGAATTGTGTCGCAGTTGCGGGTATCACTGATCGCTCCAATTGTGTGGTGAATACACTGGTAGCGGATTACGAGTCAGGGCTGACTTATAGTGTATTATGGGCGCGTGATGGCTACTCAGCACATGTAACTCAGGGCGGGCGAGTTATTAGAGAGCATGCCAGCTTTGAATTTTTTGATAAGGTTCGCGCTTTAGGTGGCGCGGATATTTCCAGAGACTGACGGAGGTGAGGACAATGGCGGCGATTAGATTCAAGGTTACAAATGGCGCGCGGGTGACTGGCCGATATAGTGCTAGCTTAATGTTGGTACTGCACGGGCTGGATTGGCCAGTATTACAGCAGCTGGCGCTTAGAAGCCTAGGCAAGCAAGTAGAACTGGCTGCGCAGGCTAATGATTGCCGGATAGCTGGTAAACATATTGATCTGGCGCTTTGGCTGGCAGCTTGGAGACAGGAAAGAGTAGCTTTTTTCCATCTGGCGCTGGCAATGGGGGTTGAATTGCCTGATGGATGTTTGATATAGTAGGCACTCTAGGTTGTGCTGCACCTATAGGGTATTGGCTGGCTTTATTGGCTAGTACCCTATGCGGGCAACATTGCCCTACTTGATACTGAAAGGTAAATAGCTATGGATACTGTAAACACTGGTAACACTGCTGGCGCTGGTAACACTCGTTTCACTGGTAAGATGGACTTTAAGAAAGTAACAGCGAAACAAGCCGAGGCTAACCCGGCACTGGCTAGTAAAGTAGGCCAGAAACGGGAGACGCTTGGCTTTGAATATTATATCCCGGCAACTGCTAGCCAGCTAACTCAGGAACAATATGAGATGTTGGCGCGTGCTTTTACTGAGGCACATATTAAAGCGGTAATTACTGAAAATGGCGATAACTGGCTGTTCAAACCAACTGAGGCGCATTGCAGTTTTGAGCAGGCGTGGGTCGCATACAATGAGACCACTACGCGGGAACGTGCACTGACCAAGGAGAAGGTGGCGGTATTCGGACAATGGTATAAAACTTACGCGCCTACTCTGGTAGAAACTATTAGCGCAAAAGCCGCACTTATGGCTGAGACAGTGCTGGCTAATTGGAATAAACAAGGCACTGAAATTATGGAAGCTATGGTGTTGCGTTTAACTCAGGTTATGGAAGCACTGGAGCAGGCGCCAGAGGACTCAGCAGCAATGCAAGCCTATATGGCTGATGAAACTCTGGCCAGTGTCCACGGCGCGCTATTGGACTACTTTACCGCTGCAATTGCAGCTAAAACTGAAATAAGTGCAGACGCGCTTTAATCAGTAACACTGCGCTAACCTTTCCAGCCCTGCTAATTAGTGGGGCTTTTTTATGTCTGCTAATCGGCGCTAGTAGCAGGTGGCTTTTCCAATTTGGCAAGCGCGACAATGTGCCAGCCAGCCAGCGCGACAACCAACCAACCAATCAGCACACCGGCACCCCATGCCGCACCCTGCACCCCCACGCGCCTTGCCTACTTAATTACCCTAGTATCTATTACTATCTAACACTAGCTTACTATCTAACACTGCCTGATCTTATATAGTCTATATAACTATCCCTATATTGTTTTAGTTTTATTATTTTTAACAGGGTATAGATATATACCGTTAATGATAGGACTCTAAGTAACATAGACTGCCATAAGTTATACAGATGCGGATAGTAAGTAAATATACAGTAATAACTAACCGAGGCGCATAGGGCATGGGGGCCTTGACCGCATGGGGGCGCGCGTGGTATGGTTGGTTGGCTGGCAAGCCGTCGCGCTCGACAATTCGACAAACCGAGGCGCTGGCAAGCTAGAATTAGAAACTCAGAGAAGGATAGAAACTTATGAGCACTAACAAAGTTAGATCAGTTCAGGAAATATTTAACACTCTACTGACTCACATAGATAGTAAATATCAACCTACTGATGGTTGGTATATGTGTAATGAGGTAGGTCTAGCGGTAACTCATAAACTCATATCATTTAAAGAATATGTGAAAGTAGCCAAAAGTATCCACACTTACCTGAGTCTACCAAATGGCCGCAGTAACTCAATTGTAGTACCTTACATTCAGGCATTCCAAGAAACTGATGAATACTGGGGAGTCTGGAATAACCCGAAGTTCTGCTATCAATCAACTATGCACAAACTGCGATTCGCTATCTTTTCAAACTGGGCTAAGCGGCCTAAGTCAAAGAAAGCTCGAATTGCACTACTCAAATCAGTTATCACTTATAAGGACTAATACAATGACTCACGGTTACCAGCATGTGGAACTGACTAAAGATGACTTGCCTGTTATTAAAGGTAAAGTTCTGGTAGTTACTAAAGGTTGCGCACCTTTAAACCACTATCTTAAGCCTAACTCATTAGTCTGGGTTGACTCACACTATCCAACTCAGCACTCTGATTTAATGTCCACTCTGAGTGTAGTTTGCTGGGGTAAGAGTAAAGATCACGGTCACTATATGATGCAAGTTGTGAAACTCTCTGAGCTAAGACTTTGCGGATCAGTAGCAGTTCCTAATGGACTGAAAGACAAAGTATGGGAAGAGTATCGCATTGAGCTAACTGATGCAGACTGCCTGACTGGTACTGTCTATACTGAGTGGCGTAAACAACTGGCCTCAATTGGAATGGAGTAACTGACAATGGCTGATAAACAAGAGCGCGAAACTTATCCTCACCAGTTTACTGCTGCGCCAGAGGAAATGACACCAGAGCAGTCTCTTAACCGATTAACTTTTTTCATGATCGAGCTTAAAAGAAACGATGACTTAAAAGTTTACAGAACTGCTTGGTGAAAACTGCCTGAATCACAACGAGTAGCTATAGTTAAAAGACTGCAAAGAAACTTTAAGTTGCTGGATGCCTCAATTCAACACAAAATGTTTTTTGCTAACATTAACTATATGAATAACCAACATAAACAAGGTAACTAAAATGACTAATGATCTAACTAAATCCGCTAAGTACCGTCCCTCTCTGACTGCTGATGAGCTGAAAGTTATCAGTCAGGCTCTTGAACCATACTGTGCAACTAATGAAACTGCTAACTCAGCATACAAAGTTGTACAGATGCAATTGGTTAAGATCAATATGGGCGCAGTTAAACCAGCTTATGTAAATACTGGACCCCGAGCAACTCAGACTGATCTTATTCGCCAAGAGTTACTTGGTCCTGAAGCTAGTGCGAGTCAGGCAAAGGCTATAACTGGCCAAGACTTAGACTACTCTAGCCCAGAAGTTCAGTACAGTTCTTGGCAAATTGTGGAACTTGCAGCAGTCTCTGGTATGGCAGTTAGCCAAGCTGACTACAATGCAGCAAAAGAGTATGCTGAATTTCATGGTTATGAAATGCCACAAGTTAATATCCGGGCATAACTTTGCAGACTTTGCAGACCCTTGCATTGCAGACAGGTTAGAGTTGGAGTTAGAGTTAGAGTTCGCTAGCAGTTAGATACTCAGTCAGTTAGCAGCCTCGCCCACTCAACCTTTAGAAACTATCCTTTTAAGGACTTAATATATGAAACTTACTTGCCCTATATCTGGACTATCTTGGACAGTATCAACTCCCGCTGCTGGAGAAACTGTGCATATCCATCCAATGTTGTCACCGGCAATGTATCCTCACCAACTGAATGAGACATATCTGGAGAGTTTTGCAGCAGGTAAACTGACAGATACTGAGACTTACTTGCTCGCTCTGGCTTATATAACTAAGCTACCCTGTGTTGAACTGCCAGCACTTAAATCTAAGCACTTCCCTAAATACCTGCCTTACTTTGTCAAGCACATGGAGTTGTTTGCGGAACTAGCTACTAAAATTAGCGGAGTTACTTTTGCAGACAGACTCCCGAAGTTCCGGCTGAGTGAGGAGAACCTGAGCAACTTGCATGACTATCTTAAAGACTTGCGCATTGCTTACTTTTCCCGAACAGTATCTATTGATAGTGATGCAGTTCGCAAACTGAATAAAGCTGCACGAGAGGCTGAGTCATTTGAGAATGATCACTCAGTGCAGGAAATTATCTTGCGTGGTCTGCGTGGCTCACCTATGCGACCTAAAGAACACGAAAAGTTTGCTCAAGCTATATGTAACTGGCTTGAGAAAGCTGCTCCATTCCCAACTACCACAGTTACTGACGGTAAAGGTAACCGCACAACTCTTGCCAAACTGTGGCGTAAGATACTCACCCTGACTTTCTCTTCCCAAGGTGCTTACACTCTGTTAGGTACTGGAATCAAAGCTCATGACATTGAGTTACTTTCCATGCACTGTGTAGACTATCTGGACATGGGAAGTGTGCAGGCAATGGAAGTTATACGGAATCTGAATGAGACTGCTGAGGTACTTAAAGACTTTGCATCTCCAGTCCGGAAAGCTAATAAGGTGAATGAGGTACTTGCAGACCCTAGCGGACCCTTGCAGACCCCGGAACTTTCACCAGCCGAGTTACTTGCAGACCCTACTAAGCCTGGCCAACCAACTCCAGAAGAAATCCGAGAAACTGCGGAAGCGGCTAAGTCAGCAATGGCTAAACTCCAAGAGCGTATGGCTAAGATTAGGGGAGCTAAGTAATGAGTGATAATACTAACCACCAAGCAGAACATCGGGTAATCGCACAACTCCGAGGATCTTTCAGACTCCCAAGTGACACAATTGCCCAATGTGACAGATACTTTCTGCGCCGTATGACTTGGCAAGAGTTTATGAATCGCACAGTGCCTGGCAGTTATGACAATGAGATGATTTACCCTGACAGAGTAGATGGCGGTCACATTACTTATGAGTGCTGTTACATTAACGGTGCGGATAAGATACTGTCACTGAGTGCTGAAGTCTGGGTCAGTTTCCGCCGCCGGAATGGTAAAGCTATCGCAGTTATAGCGCCAGTCTGGCCTAAACAAGTTAAGGAGTTGCATGTATGAGTGCTAAAACTAGACTAGCTGAGCTACTAGCAGCTAAAAGAAAAGCCAGAGAACAGATTGCAGAAACTAATCCTAACCTGAGTAAGACTGAGTTAGCAGTAGCCGTCGAGGACTCGGAGTTAGCAGGCGCGCTCAGTAGCAGCTCTTGGAACTGGCATGAGGATCAGTTACGAGCCATTCAGACTGCTGTATCTGGCAAACCTGTCGCTATCACTGGGCCTGCTGGTTCTGGTAAAACTACAGTGGAAGTGGAAATTGCCAGACAACTGTCACTTAGCCTACCTGCAATCAATCACAATGATGGACATAAGTACATAACTACTGGCGCTCCCGGTATGTTATTTGTTTCTTTCACTAACAAAGCTGTAGAGAATACTCGAAGTAAGTTGCCCAGTAATCTGCGGCACAATGCTATGACTATCCACAAACTGCTGGAGTTCAAACCTGTATTCACTGAGGAATGGGATCCAGTTAAAATGAAGAATGTGACTAAGCGAGAGTTCTTGCCTAGTCGCAATGCAATGAATCCTCTCCCTAAAGATATTAAAGTTATCTGTATGGATGAGGCTACTATGACTGGCATTCCTTTGTGGAATGAGTTAATGGACGCTATTGCGGTAGACCACGAAGTCCAAATAATTCTGTTTGGTGACATTCAGCAGTTACCTCCAGTGTTTGGTAAGTCCATTTTCATTCACTCTATGCAAGCTGGTATTGAGACAGTTGAACTAACTCATGTTCACCGGCAAGCTCTGGAGTCTCCAATTCTGGCACTAGCCCACAGGATTCTGAGCGGTAAAGTTATTCCCGCACCTGAGCTACCTGACTGGAATATCACCAGTGAGAAAGGTGACAGACTCATTGTGCATCCGTGGAAGAAAGCACTTGGGCCAGAGAAAGCACTTGAGGCACTCACCACATTTCTGCCTAACTTGATTGACCAAGGCAGTTATGAGCCAATGAAAGACACTATTCTCACTCCGTACAACAAGTCATTTGGCACAATTGAGATGAATAAGATTGTGGCAACTAAACTTGCTATGGATGCCGATGCTGAAGTGCATGAGATACTTGGAGGTATAAGTAAAAAGTATTTCCGAATTGGTGATAAAGTTCTGTGGGACAAAACTGAGCACATTATTACTGACATTCGCCACAATGCTAAGTACATCGGGCCAGAACCTGCCACACCTAGTAGGACTCTGGACTACTGGGGTATTGAGCATGACAAAACTCGCACAAGTGCAATGGCTAGTATTCTTATGGATGACTATGATGAAGATGCTATGTCAGCAGAGCACGCGAGTGCGGTAGATAATTTCCTTGACCAGATTGCTGGGAGGTTAGGTGACGAAGAGAAAGCAACATCGAGAGCGATCAGTTCTCAAATCCAAGTAACTCCGATAGGTTGGAATGAGGATGAATACGGACCTGCGCCAGTCACAACTATTGAGAGTGCTGGTGAGTTGTCAGTACTGGACTTAGGTTATGCAATCACAGTCCACAAGTCCCAGGGTTCTGAATACGAGCGAGTCCTGTTCATTACTCATAAGTCCCAAGGTAATATGCTTTTCCGGGAGTTGCTGTACACAGCAGTAACACGGGCTAAGAGAGAGCTTTGGGTAATTGGTGAACCTAACTTGTTTGTCAAAGGTATCACAACTCAGAAGATTCCGGGCCAGACTCTGGAATTAAAACTTGCTAACTTTAGTCGCTACATTGAAATCAACCAGTACAAAGGTGCAGAAATGCAAGAGCCTACTGGACTGTGGAGACTAGCTGAAGATAAAGGATTCCAAAATGCTGCGAAACACTAACAAGCCATTTGCTCAACGCACTCGTGAAAGGAACTGGGAGTTGTTCAGAATAAAAGGACTTCGAGCTTGCGTACTACCTATGGTAGCTAAGTACACTGGAAGTAACTCAGCGCGTATGGAAACTGTTACAGAAATTTTTGACGAGCTGGAAGCCACAGTTAAAGCTATGCAAGAGGAGGACAGACGCTTAACTTTGCAAGAGCGAGAAACTAAGGATAGTCTTCGCTAGAATGAGCTGAATTTTTTCACCCATACCGGCGCGGGCATGTGCTATAATGGCCACCCGCGCAAGGCAAAACGCCAAGCGCTTTTTCCCCCTCACTATCTGTAATAAGGAAACTCAAAATGAGCCTTGAACAGCAAGTTACTGGTACTTACAACTTCCGCAAAGACAAAGAAACTGGCTACAAGCGCCCGACTGTTGAAGTCGTGTTCGCTGTACCCAGTGCTGCTGGTCTGATCGAACTGCTGACTAACGGCAGTGAGAAAGTAAAAGACTTCATTGTCGAAGCGGCTTACGCTCCTCTGAACAGCTACATCCGTAGCTTTGTTGACGAAAATCCTGAGTTCAATCAAGATACTCTGGATGCACTGGCTGCCGAAGGTAAGCTGACTCTGGAAGCTCTGGCAAACTTGCCGAAGTCCGAGCGTTCGGTACTTACCAAAGTCGATCTGGAAGCGTTCGCCAAAGACTTCATCACAGTTATGGCAACTGCGTCCGATCGTACCGAGAAGCAACTCCAGATGGCTGCTGGTCTTTTCATCGACCGTTTCAAGCAAGTTGCCGGCGATACTGCGGTACTTCAGAAACTGGTCGGCTATCTGGAAACTTTCGTTACCAATGCGCCTGAAGACGTGCTGGAAACTCACGAACGTGTGGTTAAGTACCTGATGGACAAGGTTGCTGAGCTGACTGAGAAGTCCGAAGTCGTGACTGCTGACGCTCTGTAAGTACCTGGCCGGTTACAATTCGGTGAAAAAACAAGAAAGCCTGAGCAGAGTCTGTTCGGGCTTTCTTGCGCCCTAAATAAAATCACTGAGGTTACTTTCAATGTCCGAGAAATATAAACTCCTAGAAGTTGGTACTCCCTTTCTTTGCCGTACTCGTACTGAGACAGATCAGACAGGCAAAGTTAAGTACAAGGGAGCGCCTGACGACTATCGCCGTGTTAAGTTTGTATACATTGGTGGGCATATTAAGGATGACTCTGGCGATGTCTGGGAGTTAGCGCGGTCTGAGAAGTCAACTTCAGGTTGGGAGGCAATGCAATGAACGAAGAACGTACAGTAGTAAGAGCAGTTACTGGCCCGGTATTTACCCGTAGCCAAATTGCTTGGCTTATGGAACGCCAGAATGAGCTGAACAAGTTGATCCATCCTAACTGGCTGACCCAGAACTGGGATTTCCAACTGGCTCTTATTGACGAAGTTGCTGAAGCACTGAGTCTGGTCAACTGGAAGTGGTGGAAAGATACCAGTGGTGCTTACTATCTCCCGCCTGAGAATCGGGAGCAGTTCAAGTTGGAGCTGATTGACATGCTTCACTTTGTTCTGAGCAAGTTCTGGATGGTCAATCAAGTTCCTGAACCTGCAAGCAAAGAGTATCTTTCTCACCTTCAGACAGATACTATTGCGTACAATTTGAAAGTAATCGCTTGTGAGTACCTGGCAACTGGCATTAAGTGGGACTCTTTGCAGAGTCTTCTGCATACTCTAGGTATGACTGGTGAAGATGTTGTCCACATCTATGCTGCCAAGTGCTGTCTCAATGAGTTCCGCCAAGCCAACGGTTACAAGAGCGGTGAGTACGACAAGCACTGGAAAGTTCCGGGCTGGTTTGAGAGCCTGGCTGCTGAAGATAATATGTTCTTGGAAGTCCTGATGCAGCGCAGTAAAGCAGCTACTCCTGAAACCTGGGAAGAGTACAAAACTTTCATGCTCTCTGAGTTGGGGAGTATCTACAAGCGGAGAGTGTAACATGAGTGCAAAGAACAGACTGGCTGAGTTAATGGCCAAGCGTAAGGGAGCGGAGACTGAAAATGAATCTGGAAACTTGGCAAGTCCTAGCACTGGCATCGCTGGCACTGAATCTGGTAGCAGCAATGTTAGTGAACCTGAGCAGCCGGAAACTTCAGCAGACCAAGCGGGAACTGCGCTGGACTCAGGGACAGAACAAGTTACTGCAGTCGCAACTCAACAATCCCGACCGAGTCCAGATGCTCCAGTCACTGAGTCCTTATCAGCAGATGAGTGGATCACGGACGACCACGAAGAAGCAGAGCAACTGAGAATGAAAATGGCAGAACTTGAGCAAGCTATGCTTGAAGAGCTGCCTGAGATGCGTGTGGTACTCCGTGACATTCACGTTAAGTTGCGCAAAGATCCTGCTATTGTAACCGCCTTTACTGATGAAGGCATTGGCTTAGTTGTGCAGGCACTGACTAAGATGGCTAATGTTGAGATTGTTAAGCCAGCTAAAGTCAAGGCAGCTAAGAAGTCTGTTAAGAATCTGCAAATCAGTGCTGACGATTTGTAATGGACATACTCTCTCAACTGGAAAGTGCGGAGGATTTAGGAGCTGAGCGTATACCATTTGACGGTGTGCGCTTGGCTACTAACTCAAGAACTGTGACTGATATTACTGAACTAGCTGGCGCAGATAAAGACGATCTGTTACTTGCAGTACATCTTTATCTGTCCCAACGCCACGAGAATTACAAAGACTATATGGCTACAGGTCTTATGCTCTTTGAGATACTTGTGAGACCCGGCCATGATCTGCGAGATAAGTTTAGTGCTAAGCAGTTCCCGTCCGATAGTTTCCTTATCGTGTGCGGCTGCGGTACTAAGGTAGCAGACTCTGACTATCCGGCATTAGTAAATGCCTGCCGTAACTGCCGGGGACTTAACTGGTCACCAGCGTATGAGATACAACGCATTGCTATGCACACTGGTATCCACTGGACTTGGGTAGAGTGGGCATTCAATGTAGCAATGCAGAACTTTTACACAGCAGGTAAGTTTGACTCCTGTTGTAAATCACCACATGAACGGAGACTAGGCAAATGAGTTTCTTAGATACAGCCCTGTCGGAAGAAGATACTTCACCAGTTAGAATACTGGAACCCGGTGAGATTGACCCACGCTTCCTGCGTATGTCTTACTCATCTGAGTTGGGACTACATGAGTGTCCCCGCCGATTCCAGTTGGGTAAGTTACAAGCTGACTCTATTCATGACTACAATACTGAGATCACTTTCTCTTATGGTCATGTGATTGGTGAAGGTATCCAGCAGTACCTTATCACTCGCGACTGGAACAAGACTGTCTGGGCCATGTTCACTACTTGGCACACAGAAACTTGGGCAGAGAATGAGAAGCAGAAGAAGAGCTTACTCAGTGCCATCGGTTGCCTGATGCAGTTTGTGGACTTAGTGGATGCAGGTATGTTTGATGACTACGAAGTCGCGTACATTAACGGTAAGCCAGCAGCTGAGTTGTCATTCTGTATCCAGTTCCCCAGAGTTCAGTACCGGGGTTATGTGGACTTGGTATTGCGCCACATTATCACAGGTGAGTTGTTGGTATTGGAGTTGAAAACCTCCAGTGCTAACTATGTCAACCACTACAATTACAAGAACAGTGCGCAAGCCATTGGGTACTCAGTAATTCTGGATAAGATTGAGCCTGGCTGCACTAGCTACAATGTTCAGTACCTTGTGTGGATGACTAAGCTCAATCGCTTTGAGCCGTTTGACTTTCCTAAGTCCATGACTCAGCGGGCACTGTGGTTGCAGGACAGACTGTGGGATGAAGAAACTCTTGAGCGTATGCTAGAGAGGTTTGGCAACTACGGCAACTGGCCTACTCACGGTGAGAGCTGCACTAACTTTGGCCGAGTCTGTCCGTACATGGACTTCTGTCACCAGCCTACTGAGTCTCTTATGTCTCTGTTGCGTGAGAAACATTACAAAGACTTGCGTAAGAATCTGGCTGGTGAATGGGAAGAAGCTAAGTATGATTTCTACATTGACTTCGAGGAGTTACTGGCATGAGATTATTAGAGTTAACTGATGTCATACTCAAGCTACACGCTGAGTCAGGACCGGAAGCTATAGCAGTAGCGTCTCGTTACATGCCCAACACTGTTGTAGTAGGTTCGCCTATGGACAGTGATGGAGACATTGTAGATTGCAGCAGAAAGTTCTGGACAATCAATCTGGACAATGGTAAGATAAAAGCTCACAACTCTGAAAAAGAGGACTAAAAAGATGGACGCAGATAAGTTTCAGAAAGTCTCTGACTTTGTCGCTGACTTGTACAACCGTAACCAAGCAGACAAAGCTGTAGGAGTTGCGATGGGTGCAGTTCTGGCAGGTGATCTAACTGAGGAGCAACGCCGCGCTCTGCTTGAGGACGTAACTTGCGCCTCACTTGGTAACGCGCTTGATACTCAAATGAAAGACCAGCAAATTGGCGCACACTTCAAAGCCCTTGCAGAGCTGAGTCCCGCAGACTTGGAAGTAATGCAAGAAGCTGCCGCCACCATTATCAAAAAGTTCGCCGATCAAGGAGCACCCGCCAATGGTACAACTCACTGAACTCGCACAAAGTCCAGTCAAGCACATCTGTGTATACGGTGCGCCTAAGTCTGGCAAAACTGAGTTGGCCGGTAAGCTGTCTGAGAAGTTTAACCTTGTTTGGTTTGACTTGGAAAAAGGCTCCGCCACTTTGCACAAGTTACCTGCTGAGTGGAAGCAGCGAATCAATGTGATTCAGATTCCTGACACTCGTGTGAACCCGCAAGCTATTGACACTGTGCTCAAAGTTATGAAGGGCTTGCCAGTTGAAATCTGTATCAAGCACGGTAAGGTCAGTTGCCCAATCTGCCGCAAAGAAGGTGCGGTATCTGAGCGAGTCAGTTTGAATGACTTGGGGCCAAACGACTGTGTAGTTATTGACAGCGGTACTCAGCTCACCAACTCTGCTATCGCGCACATTACCCGTGATAAGGATGAGTTGTACAAACTCCAGCATGACGACTGGGGTAACTTGGGTAAGCTGATGGACACAATTCTTTCCTACATTCAGGCAGCTCCGTACAATGTTGTCTGGATCACTCACGAGAACGAAGTTAAAGTTCCCGATGGGTCTAAAGAAGGTAAAGACAAATTGGTCCCGACTGCTGGGACTCGGAACTTCTCTCGAAACTCTGCAAAGTATTTCGACGAAGTAGTGTACTGTGAGATCAAAAACAAGCAACATCGTTTTGCTTCCAGTACCACATACGCCAACGGCATTCTCACAGGGGGGCGTAGTTCAGCTAATCTGGACAACAACCCGAATGCCAAACTCCTGGATCTCTGGGAGACTCCGCAGTAAGAAGTACTGTAATACACAACCTCATATCACACTGTAATGAAGAAGGAATAAGACTATGTCTATCGACAACATTGGCGGTTTGCTGGACTCCTCTATCGACGATCTGGCGGATCTGGAAAAGTTTGAACCCCTGCCCAAAGGTAGCCACCTCGGTACTATCGGTTGGGGCATGGCTGACGACGAAGAGAAAGTCATCGTTGTCATGAGCTTCGAGTACAAAGAAGTTCTGGAACTTTCCAATCCCACCAAGGACACTGCGCCGGAGCCGGGTAAGAAAGTCAACTTCCGCTTCCCGATCGAGATGCGTGATGGTACTCCCATCATTACTCAGAAAGGACCGAACGCAGGCAAGCCGATGCTGTTTGGCCAAGGTCAGCTGAAAGAGGTACTCGCAGTACTTCGTGAAACTTTCGGTGGTTCCTCCCCTTCCGAAATCATGAATGCCTCTGACGGTGCAGAAGTTGCAATGACTGTGGCAGTCAAGGCTGACAAGGATGACCCGGACATGAAGTTCAACCAGATCAAGTCTGTCCAACTGGCCTGATTTTGGTAGGCACAAGGATGTGCCAGTCCTAAAGCTGTAACACAAATAAGGCATGAGAAGTTTTCGTGCCTTATCTTGTTATAGTTTGCTGAAGTTTATGTGCCAGTAGCTCAGCTGGATAGAGCAGGAACCTTCTAAGTTCTTGGTCGCAGGTTCGAATCCTGTCTGGCATACCACATCGTTACTTTATAAGGAGTAACCGCTATGACTGACCAACTTGTTATCGAAGAGACTCCAAACCATCCGAAGCGTAAAGAGATTCCAGACTCTGCGCACTTAACTATCATGCCGGGTGGCCAGCACCGTGTGATTCTTGTTGATGCAACTCAGAACAAAATCACAATCACTCATCGCAATCATGTGACCAAGCAGGACTCAGTGCAAGAAATTAAGATTGATGAGTTCAGTGCTGTTCATAAGATTCTGGTTAAGTTAGGCTGGAAACCACCGGGAAAAAATTGACATGAGACCACTTACTCTTCGTACCCAGACTCTGCAAAACAGTTGTGTATCTGCCTGCATCGCTATGCTTGCAGATGTGGATGAGCAAGTGGTTTCCTCTGAGTTTAATGAGGATTACCACATGGCGCCAGAGCTGACTATGTATAAGATGTTGGCTAAGTACGGCATAGAAGCTGTGCCTAGTAGTAGCTACGGTAGCACTATGTACTGGGGACAATGCTATCTAGTATCTGTACCAAGTCTGAATGACTCCGGTGGAACTCATCAGATCATTGTAGACTTGCGCTTTGGGGCCGAGGCACTTAAGTCTATTTACGATCCACAAGAAGGTAATCCCGGTTGCTATCACTACAAGGACTTTCAGATGATGTGCAGTTTTAATATTGATGCGCGCATACTAGACTGTCCTGCCTTCCACTAAGAGTCGCTCATTATGGCTACACACCTGCTCCCCAAAACTTCCAAGAAAGAGACAAGTCACCCCGAATGCACTGGGGTGATTTTGCTTGTGGAACGGGACGACCAGCCCTATGTAAACCGCACGAAGAAAACCTTTCACGGTACTCGTGTGCGTGTGCTAGATGTGCCGATCACAACTATCACAGAGCTGGTGCTTGCTGCAAAGAAGAATGGATTCTCCCACGTTGTAACTACAAGACTCGACATACTTCAAAAGCTGCTGCCTGAAGAACTGCGCAAGTTGGCTAAGATCAGTAACTATGCCGGGTCTATTCTCCCCTTCACAGTCAAAGACTTTACCCTTGAGTTCTTGGTTGTGAACCCTCTCAAGCAACTTGTCACTCTGTCTTATGGCGAGTTCCTTTTCGAAACTTATGTCTCCAAAGTAACCAAACCCCAGAACTGGAGAGCCACCACTAAAGCTAAAGTGGAAGTGCTCAAGTCTCCTGACCTGCGTGAGTACGCTCTACAGGTTATGGAAATGTCTGATCTGGTAGCAGTGGACATTGAGACTGTCAAAGACCCAGTGCCTGGCATTACTATGGTAGGTTACTCTTGCTTCAAGTTTGGCTCCAGTCAGTCATTCACCTTTGTGTTGCCTATTAAATCAATGGGCGATGTTATGTGGATGCGCAAGTTTAATGAGACTAAACCGTCTAAGGTAATGCAGAATGGTAAGTATGACTCTGCGTACTTCTTTATGTACGGTGCCCCACTCTACAACTGGATGTGGGATACTGCTAACTTGTTGCACAGTTGGTACTGTGAGCTGCCGAAAGACCTAGGCTCAGTGGCAGCACTGTTTATTCGTAACTCCATGTATTGGAAAGACTTGTCCAAGATCGGTACTGAAGAAGACGAGTACCTGTACTGCGGTCTGGATACTTGGGCAACTGGCGAAGCCTGCATGGCTTGGTTACTGGCAGCTCCTGAGTGGGCACGCCGTAACTATGCAATGGAGTTCACTGTAGTTCCCGCTTGTCATATGTGTGAGATGACTGGTATTAAGCGGGACCAAGACAGACTGGAGCAAGTTGCGCAGGAAGCCGAAGAGTATCTGGAGAAGAAACTCGAAAGCATTCGCAAGATGGTCGGTATCCCCAATTTCAATCCCAGTAGTCCTAAGCAATGCACAGCTCTCCTGAGAATACTGGGTGAAAAGCAAGCAACTTCCTCAGCTGAGTCAGTCATGCAAGCGGTGATGTTTAAGCATCCATTGAATGAACGCATTCTGGAAGCTATCCTCGATTACCGGGGAGTTCGTAAACTGGCAACAACTTACCTGACCACAGGTGATAAGGCCAAAGAGTTCCGTGGCAGAATCCTGTACTCTCTGTCCCCTCACGCTACTGACTCAGGCAGACTAGCTAGTAAAGAGCACCATTTCTGGTGCGGTCTCCAGATTCAGAACATGGAGAAAGAAGGAGCCACTCGCTACACTCTAGTAGCTGATGACGGTTTTGAAATCTGGGAAGCTGACTACTCCCAAGCTGAAGACCGAGGAGTGGCACACAAGTCAGGTGACCCTAGCCTTCTCGATATCTTTGAGTCCGGTAAAGACAGCCACTCATACAAAGCTGCTATGTTCTTCGGCATGGACTATGAAGACATTTGGGACATTGTTGAGAACAAGGTTAAGCGCGGCGACTTGCGCCAGTTGGGTAAACGTATTAACCACGGCGCTAACTATAACATGGGCGCTGAGGTACTGGTCCAGACTATGGGACCTAAAAAGATTCGCGCAGCTCAGGCAATGCTTGGACTGCCAGCTCATTGGGAACTCAAAGGTGTGGCAACTTTCCTGTTGCTGGCTTATGAGAAAGCATTCCCAACTGTGAAGAAAGAGTATTATCAATCTATTAAACTGGAGGTGAGAAAAACCAGTAGACTCATTGGCGATACCGGCTGGACTCGCTACTGCTTTGGTGACCCCAATGCTAGCAAGCCTATGCTGAATGCTTATGTTGCCCATGTAACTCAGAGTCTAAATGCAATGATCCTGAACCGCGCATTCAAGGCTGTGTTTAGAGAACTGGGCTTCCACCCAGACTTTAAGTTACTGGCACAAATCCACGACAGTATCCTTTTCCAAATCAGGCTCGGACGCACTGACCTAGCAGAGAGAGTCAAACAGCTGATGACTTTCGGAGTGCCGGTTACTGATTGTAAAGGTGTCACAAGAAACATGGTAATCCCTGTAGACTTGGAACGTAAGGGGTTGACCTGGAAGGGAGATAAATAATGCAGGATGATTTCTTTCTAGAATACCTGGACTACACTGCGGGGTCAGAAGTCCCGCGGTTTTTTGACAGGTGGTGTGCCATAAGTATGCTCGGCGCTTGGTTAGAAAGAGACATTTATTGCAAATTCGGCAGATCAAAACTTTACCCTAATATGTACACATTGCTAATGGGCGCAGCAGGTACTAAGAAATCTACTGCAATTAAAGCTGCTAAGAATCTCTTGAGAAACGCTGGTTACAAAACCTTTAGTGCTGAAAAGACAAGTAAGGAAAAGTTCCTTGCAGACTTGGGCGACGGAGTTGACATCGGCGACGGTGAAAGTTTCCTAGAGCAAGACCTGTTCGGAAGTGATTCCTTTGATTCAAGACCCTGTTGGATTGCTGCCGATGAGTTCAATGACTTCTTCGGTAACAATGTTCTGGAGTTTGTTTCCATGTTGGGCGCACTGTGGGATTGGGACGGCCCGTATGAGAACAAAGTTAAGAACGGTAAGTCAGTAACCATTCCTAACCCTATCATCAGTTTGCTTGGCGGTACTACCCAGACTCAATTCGCTGAGACTTTCCCGCCATCTGCTGTCGGTCAGGGTTTCTTCAGTCGTGTACTTGTTATCTATGCCAGACCTACTGGTGAAAAAATAACTTGGCCGCCATTAGAAGATGAGGAATGGACAGAACGGATGGTTAGCAGGCTGCACGAAATTAAAGCCAAAGTAGTAGGCGAGCTAGAGTACAGCCCTGAAGCCAAAGTTCTGATTGACAAGATATACAAAACTTGGCAACCAGTGGATGATGTACGGTTCGCTGCCTACAGTAACCGGAGACTGACTCACTTGCTAAAAGTCTCTATGCTGCACGCAGCTGCCCGGATGTCAAACATCATCGAGGCTGTAGATGTAAGACATGCCAATACTGTGATGTATCATGCTGAGCAGTTCATGCCTGATGCCTTTGGTGACTTTGGTTTCTCCCGCACTTCCACATTGGTGCACAAAGTATCTCAGATTCTGGAAGCGTCTGACGGTATGGACATGCAAGACTTGTGGGCTAAAGTGCAGAGCGACTTTGATAAACTTGATACATTCCACCAGACTGTGGCTGGCATGATTCACGCCGGCAAAGTCAAAACTCACGAGCACAAGTTATACCCAGTTCGCCGCGCTGTCAAAGAGAAATACAATGACATGGTGGACTATAACTACTTGATTGAAGGAGAGTAAAATGAGTAACTCCAATTATGAAGCGTTGTCCTACAATCCCCGCGACGGCCTTGTTATCCAATGCAGAAACTGCGACCGGATTCATGCAGTACCGGCGGCTATGACTATTAAATGTAAGTGCGGCAGAGGGCTGGCTATTACTCAGAATACCATTGCGTTGTATCGAAACCCGACAGTAGCTCTGGAGGCAGAGAATGCTATCCAACCTGCCGGGGCTGAACCGTCTCAAACTATCGCAGACATTCTGGCGCAACGTGGTTCCCGTTACGGGGACTTCTCTGTCCATGCTCGCATCGCGCAGAAACTCCAAGACACTATGCGAGAGCAGGAAAACTGGCGCTACTTGTCAGCAGTGCAGAAACAAGCACTCACTGTTATTGCTGACAAGATCGCCCGTATCCTGTCAGGCGACCCTGACTACGATGACAACTGGATCGACATTCAAGGTTACGCCAAGCTGGTGCAAGACCGAATCCTCCCACGTGAGACACCAAAGGAAAATACTGATGCAGCTCAAAGCTAAAACTCCGATTGTACTGGATCTTGAAACTCTCGGACTGAAAAGTACCGCAGCAGTTATCGAGATCGGTGCAATCAATATGCGTACCGGTGCTACTTTCAGTGCATCTATTTGCCCTGAGTGGTATGCTCGTAAAGACAGGCCGAGTCTTTTCCATGTGTCACCTGCGGCTATTGCATTCCACCAGAAAAACAATCCTGACTATCTTGCTCGCCTGAACTCTGAAGGTGGCGACGGTCGTCGAGTTGTTGAGAAGTTTCTTGACTGGTGTAAAGAGCAGCACATTCCCGGCACTGAGCTCCACATCTGGTGCCAAGGTAAAGATGCGGACATTCCGTGGATTGGTAACTTGGCTGCCTATTCTGGTCTGAGTCTGCCTTGGCACTATCGCAATGCACACTGCACACGCGACCTGTTCCAGCAGTATCCGGAAGTTCGCACACCCCACCGTGGCGACCACACCGCACTGGCAGATGCTAAAGCTACTGCGGCTAACCTGGACAAGTTGGCTACCGAAGTTCCCCGAGTCAAAGACTTTGTATACGGAGGACCAATCTGATGAAGCTGGAAATGCTCAATGCTAAAGAGGTAGACGAGTGGCTTCGCGCTCGTAGTAGACTGGGTCGCCTGGTCATATCTACAAAAGGGCCCCCACCTAAGAATGCAACTTACAGCGACGGTACTCCCATAGCCCGCAATGTAAACGTGGCTTGGCACGATACCGCCACTGGTGAAAGTATTGACATCCACTACAAGCAAGAGGACCAATCTGATGAGCAATGTCACCTCTGACAGTCTGATAGTAATGGTTCCGCCAGAACTCGAAGAGCTTCAGCAGGAACTCCAAAACCACCCAGACTTGCTTGCCCAACTGAATCCCAGTAGTTGCAAGACTTTCGCAGACGGGATTGCTATTATTGCAGCCCACTGTGACGTAGCTATGGATGGGGAGTACAGTGTCAATGACATGCGTATTCTCTTCGGAGTTCTTGTCCGCAAACTCCAAGACAAGCGCAGTATCATCATTGGTATCCATTAACGAGGCCGCTGTCCCTTGACCGGCGTAGCGATGCAGCCACGGGAAGCCAGGCTCACTGTCAATACCAACGGAGTTGCCGAGCGCAGCGAGGGGAGTATTGACTGGGATGCCCCCGTGGTAAGCTAAGTGGAGCTGGCAAGCGACAAGGCCGAGTAAGCAGATTGATTAAATCACAGGCGAAAAAATACCCCGGAGGAACAGTCAAGTCCTGCCGGGGTTTTTTATGATCTCAATAACTAAGATCGAAGTTGCTTTCCCTCCCACCCATCACTTCCTGCATCCGTCTAGCGTAAGGTGAATCCAGTCGTTCTGCCAACTGGGTAGCCTGAGACTTATTGGCATTCTCATATTGGTTCATAAACCACTGGTTGAATCCACGCTGGCTCCCGCCCCTGCCAACATACTGTTCAGCAAAGTTAGCTACAGCCTCGTTAGAAATCTCACCTCCACCACGTATCTGCTGTTTCAAATCAATTCCTAGCTCTTCCCTTGCTTGCCGGTCAGCTTCAGCGTACGCATTGATACGGAAGTAACTATTAGTAACTACCGCTTCATCCATTGGCTTAGCACCTGCGATCCTAGCCAGTGTTGCCATTGACATCAGATCATTGGAGCCAGCAATAGAGCCATTACGCTGAGTGCTAATAACAGTGCCGTCATTGTAAGCAGAGCGAGCAACTGCCGCAAAGCCTGCAAGTGGTCTGCTAAGTCCAGAGTGCTCCAGTCCAGACAGTACACTTTCCCAGACCGGAACTCCATCAGCTGCCTGAGTAGCCATACCTTTAATAGCACCGAATGCTTTGATACCAGCAGCAAGGAAAGGCAAGTCAGTCGGGTTAGTTGGGTTAGGTACAATGTGCCATACACGTGGGTTAGTGTTACCCCGAGTATAGAGTGATGCGTCCAGCACATTACTTGGCGCACCATACATTAACCAATCAGCTCCTTCCTGACCGAACACTTGGTAAGCCGCACTGTACAAGTCATAGTGCTCCCGGTTCTCTGGGGCCATACCAATCTGATGATTGATAAGAGCAAATCCGGGCATGGAACTCGCGCCGTAGATAGTAGTTTGCAGACCTCCCATCATAGCCAGAGTCTTACCACGGCCAGCCCCAACATGCCTGAACACCTGAGCCATCAAGTTCATTTGATAACTTTGGAACAGTCCGATAGCCTGACCAACTGGACCTTGGAACATGCCGGGTCTTTCAGCAGCGCGGATAACACCGTTGACTCGTTTGTTAAAAGTGGACACATACTGCCAAGCTGTACGCTCATCAATCACGCCGGCCTTAACACCGTACTCTGTGATCTGCTTCATGGTGTCAATAGCAATGAGCCGGTTAAACTGCTCAGCCCATTTGTTACCAGTCCACTTCTCACCAGTGTTAGCCCACTCCTTCATGCGCTCCTTTAGTTGCGCAGTTTTGGAGTTCATGTTGGCTACAGTTTCAGTGCCAGTAAGAGTCAGTGTGTCTAGGCTCCGATAGTACTGGTCACTGAGATCAGGCAGCAAACCTCGGCGACGGTACTCAGCAATCAGTGCATCCTTACCTTCCCCGTGGAGTCTCTTAATGGAGTTCTCCATAAGTTTGAGTGGGCTGAAAATGTCATCCCCGCCAGTGCCCGGAACTTTAGTTCTGGCCAGTTTGGCAAGCTCACCAGCCGCCGCGCTATCTCCAGTCTTGATAGACTTCAGCAAGCTCTGCACTTCAGTACTATACAGAATTGTGTTACCTACCAAGTTGTTGAAAGCGTTGAATGCGTCCAGACGCAGAATAGTGGTAGTGAGTAGCGCGTTAGCAGTACGCACAAAACGGGTCAGAGTACCACGGGGCACCTGACTGTTAACCATCATCATAGTCGCTGCATCTTGGTAAGCAGACTTGACACCCAGGTCTTCAAAGATCTGGTTAATCTCATCCACCCGCTCATCCGTGATCTTACCTGCGCCGCGGAATGAGTCAGTAAATAAGCGCTGCGCACTGTCCCAGACCTTAGAGACTCCGGCATCCAATGCCTGTTGCATTGTATTTACCAGTCCGTACTCTTCAGTCTTGGTAATGTTGAGCATAGACTTCATCATCCCAGTGTAGGGATTCTTACTGTCTTGCAGCAACAGTTCCTGTGGAGTCAGTCTGCCTTTGGTGGAGTCCTTAGCCAAGTTCCATTCATTGGCCCGCTGAGCAATTGCGTTGAGTTCTTCCTTGTATGTCAGGTTGAACGCTGTGCGGATATTGGTGTTCTCGTTACGCACCAGTTGCTGGTAAGCACGGTTAACAATCAAGTCCGGATCAGTCAGCGGCAGGTACTCAGTCGCAATACCCTTACGCAACAAGTCAGAGTTAATGTGGTTCTCATACAGAGTCTTGTCGTACTGCCAGTCTCCATATGCTTTGTGCCAGTCCTCTGCTTGTCCCCGAGTGTAAATCTTCAGACCTTGAGTTGGCTTCTGGATAATCTGGTAAGTACCCAGCTCCCGAATCTGCCGCATCATGTCTTGCAGTTTAGCCGCACTGTCAGCATATACCATCTGAGTCATGCCGCCGCCAGTAATAGTGGAGTCACGAACAAAGGCAACATGTTTAACATTGCGGGGGTCAGGACGTACAGGGGCAAAGATACCCATACGTTTAGTGCCTGCCCGGCCTTCCAAACTGGAGAACTCTTGCCGAGAGAGCAGCTGAGCGTCGTTAGCATCAATCCAATACTTAACCGCTTGATACAAGTCCTCACTGTCCAGAGGAATTTCTTCCACTGTGTTAGGATGCAGCTGCGGAGGAGTGATGTTTTCATCCCCCCTAGCCATAGCTTTCCAGTAATCAGCCAGTTGCTCAGGAACCAGAGCTTGCTTACCTTCTGGATGCAAAACATAGTGGTCAGGTGTGCGAGTAACCAGACTGTTAATACCTTCAAAGCGGATAGCTTCATCAGGCTTAGCCAGCAGAATGTTGCTGAACTTGCTCTGCACTTCCTCAGTCAGGGCAGTGATCTTAGTCTTGGTGACCTCAGAGATAGCATCACCAATATAAGCTGCACGCTGCGCACGACTGCCGTACTCCCCACCAGCATTGGTCAGGAATGTAGAGCCATACTCAGTACTGTACAGTCCATCATCTGGGTTATCTAACCGAGGAGCCAACAGATCGAACTGAGTACCGAGATATCTGGAAACTATACGATCCGTGTCCATCTGCGAAAGTTTGTTACGGTGCTTGAGCATCACCATACCTTTCATCACCATACCATCTCCCTCTTTCAGGAGTGAGGTATCGTAGATTACTTTGGCTTTGGACGGACGGGAATGCAAATCCCAGGCAGTTACTTTACCTTCACCGCCAAGGAACTCGTCCAGCTCTTTTGCATATGATTCCTGTGCCCGGAACCACTTAGGATCATCTACAAGTTTCGGATCAATGTTACCTTCCAGAAAATCCTTACGAACATCCGCAATGATTTCCAGTGTGGCACTGTTAGCTTTGTTAGCTTTCTGTGCCTGAATGACTTCCATCTGGGCAGTCGGCAACCACTCAGCTGGATTCACTTTCTGGCCATTAGTCAAGGTAACTTCGCTGACCCCAGCCCGGCGCAGCATGTCCAGAGCTGGCAAGTCATGGGAGTGGATCGGAGGCAGCTTAGCAGGCACCGGAGAACCCGGCTTACGCGACAGTGCCCAGCGCAATTCAAAGTCAGTAGGATCACCTTTGAGTCGGAAGTCCACAGTCTCTCTGAAACGGAAGTTACCGCTAAAGCGGTTAGCTAGTTGTTGCTCAGAGAAGCGGTCAGCCATGCGCAAAGTACCAGCACGGCCCTGAGTTTTCTGGCCAATGCTACCGGAGTGTAGTTGGATATAGAACTGCGGATCTTCTCGATTCAAACGCTTAAGCGCCTGAGCGCGAGTAATAGACTTGCCGTCACGTTTCTTAATCATGTCACGGTAAGCCTTGATCTCAAGTTCGAAATCAGTTTTAACTCCAGCTCTGCGCATCTCTTTCATGTTCAGCATAGTTTCCACAGTTTCCCGTGGGCCCATTTTGCTGAACAGTTCGAATGCGTAGTTACCCATACCGGTCTGCTTAGTCATCTGTTGCAGGCCAGTACGGATACGATTTTGCAGAACCTGCTTGGCGTTGTCAGTGATCTCTTGGACTCTGGTAAGCTCAGAGAAAATAGCATCTGGATGCAAACTTTCCCCAGTCTCGCCTTGGGCAATCTTGGTATTACGGATACCGTCCAGAGTTGCCGGAGTCTGCTCCAGTCTAGTAAGTTGCATGGCATCTAGGACAATCTGGTCAGATGCGTAGTTACCAGTGCGCTCAGCCCCAACAGTGGTAGCCTCAGCTCCAGCATAAAATGGATTAGCGCGGGCATTAGCATTCTGCACCAGCCGCTTAACTCCAAAGTATGTGCCAGCTGCCGAACCTACCGCACCCAGCGCACTACCGAAACCAACACCAATCAGGCCAGTTTTCATGATGTCCCAAACATCCATGTCCTCCAGAATCGGGGACTGGAACATAGTGGCGGCCACAGCAGTTTCAAAAGCTACTGACTCCAGCACAGCTTGGTGAGTACCAGAGGCCAGAGCTTTCAGTGAGTTCTGGTGCATAAAGCTAAATGCCTGCTGACGGCCAGCCAGCATAGCAGCCTCACGCTTAACATAGGTCTCCATAGAAGGAGCCAGCAAGCGGGTAGCTACCGACATATTGTAACCAACTTCACCGGCTTTAGCAGCAGTGAGCGCACCTTGGGCAGCGCGCAAACCTTTAATAGCCGCTCCACCCGGAATGAATGAGCTAACTACAAAGCCTGTCAGATCAGCGGCACCTTTTACATCTTTGTAATAGCTGCCAAGATCATCGTCCATGCTGGTAATCCACTCCCCAGTGTCGCGCATACTAACTTCGTTATCGCGATCCCGGAAAATATTGCCCACAGCGTTGCCAGTATTGTAGAAACTGTTTGCTGCAGACATAGCTGATACAAACAGAAAGTCCGGAGTATTTGCTGCTGCATTACCAATGTCCTCGAAAAAGGAAAGGCCGGCGGCAGCAATGCTGTGATTGTCTGCTGCGGATAGGTAGTTGGGAGAGTCTTCGTAGTTCATACGCGTACCTTACTGTTGTTGGCCGCTCTTAGATTGCTCTTGGATCTTAGCTGCAATGTTGCCAGCTTGCATCAGGGTCAAAGCCTTAGCCACTGCCTCTGGCTTGGTCATATCCAGACGAGTAGGCAACTGTACAGAGTCTGCCGGCAGGCCAGTAGCTCGCGCAGCAATGTTGAGTAAGGCTTGGTTAGTAGCACCGACACCTTGCCCACCAAACTGGTACCACTTATTATCCGGGCGGATACGATCAATACTGATCTCATAAGTAGTTGGAGCTTTAATGCTGTACAGCTGGAACCCACCAGTAGCCGCGGTAAGGTTAACACCTTCCTGGTAAAAAGCAGCCACACCTTGCTGCAGTTCTTGGAAAGTAATTTTACCTTCATTAACCGCGGCAAGTCCTGTAGCCATGAGCACTTCAGCTTCAGGATTACCATTATCAGTGGAGACCATAGCAGCCAGAACTTCTGTACCAAACTTACTCTGCGCCAGTCGCTGAGCACCGGGAGTACCTGCAGCCAGAACTGTAGCAATCTCTGGAACTGCGTTAGCGTTGTTGCCAGCTTGAGTAACGTTTTTGGATTGAGCCGTGGCCGCTTTTTGGATCTCTTCATTAAATACATGAGTCACACTTTCTGGTGTGGCCCGAGGATTGTTGGTAGCCTCAGCAAATGCAGTAGTCTGCTTAGCTGCCTCAACCAAGTTACGCACCGGACGGTGAGCTGGCGGTGGGTCAATGCCAACAGCTTGTACATTGAGGAATGCTTCTGCCGGAGTTGCACCAAGCGGCGCAAGTGAACCATTAGCTTCCAAGTTGTAACCTTGTTCTACCAGCATTTGCAGTCGCTGGCCTTCAGGACTGTTGGTGCCAAGGAAACGTTTGTACTCAGCTACACTACGCGGACGCAGACCGAGACGTTCAGCAGCGGCATTACCCCAAGCAGTTTGCTCAGCGTAAAATTCCTCATCCTGCTGGCGAGCTTTGCGGTTAGCTTGGGCCTCTTCAAACTGAGCCTTACGCAACTCAAAGCCTTCTCTCCAGCGCTGATCGTCAATCATAGCATTGGTCATCTGCATGTTACGATTGAATTGGTTAGCTTCCATACTCTGGAGCATTTCCAGCGCACCAATAGAGAACTTCTGCGCCTCAACTCTAGCCTGACTTGCAGCAACTTCGGATTGCAGTTTCTTAGCTTCAGCTAACTGATCAATGGTCTGGGAGTTGAGAGTGCGCTGGATAGCATTCTGAGTCACCGCAGTAGACTGAACCGCAGCATTGCTGTCCGAAATAACTTTCTTAACTGTGTCAAAGTTGGATGAAGCTTGGTTAGCAGCTCCTTCAATTTCACTCCGATACAGTAGGCCACGAACCCAACCCATCGGGTTACCGATAAGGTCAGACTCTGCATTCAACTTGGCCAGGTCTTGCTGAGTTCTGATCATCTCAGTACCAGCCTGCTTCATCTGCTGGTGCAGACCCAAGATAATATTGCCAACATCGTTGACATTCATGCCCGCAGCATTAGCTGCATCAATGCGAGCATTCTCAGTTTCCAATTGCATCTGGAGTCGAGAGCGCTCTGCGTCTGAAGCGAGTTGGCCGATGCGCTGAAGATGGGATGCTTGTTGCTGCATCTCACCTTCAGCTGCACCGTAAGCGCCGGTAAGTTGTCCGGCACGTTGCTGGCTGTTAGCGTTCAGCCCAGCCAGTTGCTGAATGATTCCGTCTAAGCTGAACTCAGTCATGTTACTTTACCTCAGAGAATTTTTGAGTTTGACCGGCCAGCATAACTGCGCCAATCATCCAGCACAGCGGCTCACCGATAAAGCGAGTAACAGTGCCCAGAGGGTTACGAACATGATCTCGCAGAGTACCCTCAGTTGCGAGAAGAGCGGTTCGCTGCTGAGCAAACGGAAGGCAGAGTCGTGTCCAGAACTTAGAGCCCTGGCGAATCTTTTCCGCAATGCCGGTAGCCCATACAAGATAACCAACACGAGTGCGATTAGGCAGAGCTTGTAGGTAACGCTGACCTTTCTCATAAAGCTTCTCATCAAGCAGCCCCTTTTCCATAAGTGCGGTGCAGATGATAGACTTGTCACCGAAGATACTACCAGCGATGGAAGCCAGCGGAGCAGCCAGCAAACCGACCGGACCCAGAGCCGCAAAGCCGGTAGCTGCGTTCAGGGCCAAACTCATTGGGTCTTTGGCAGCATCTTTACCGCCAAGAATACCAGTGAGGAAGCTACCGCCCAGTGGCACTGCTGTGCCCAGATTGAAACCAACGCCACCAGCCGGACCAGCACCAATGCTGGTACCAAACAGACCGCCAGCACTGCCGGTAGCCGCAGTATTCACGCCAGCTGCACCAGTTGCATTGGCTGCGTTACTGGCAACAGAGCCAAACTTGGCCACTTCCGGACCCAGCAAAGTTGCAGCAGCATCAACACCTGCCCCGCCCAAAGCGCCTGCACCAGCTCCGGCACCGAGACCGAACATATCCAGAACCTGTTTACCAGCTTGCATACCGCCAATTGCACCGGCCACAGTACCGAGACCCACGCCGGGAGCTTCCATTTCCTGAATTGTAGTGCCGGTCTCAACAGTAGGAGACCGTGCCAGCTCAGCTTGGTTAGCAGCGCGTGCATACAAGTTACCCATCTGAGTATCTTGAGTGGTGGAGTTATACAGACCGGAGCGGCGAGCTGCGCCACCCACATCAGCAACACCGCCTTCGCCAGCCAGGATGCCTCGAATCAGTTCTTGAATACCCTGATCAGAGATATTGGTCTGAGTAGTTTTGGTACCGCTGGTTTTGGTTTTACTTTCAGTTCCCTGGATGCCACCAATGATGTTGACCAGGTTACTCAATTGATCGAGCTCTGCCATTTTCTATTCCTCAAAGTAATCGACAATAGCGTCCATCCTTGCTTTACAAATCTTATAGTCAGCTATCAGCTCAGCATAAGAATCGTAAACTTTACGCAACTTACCCAAATCTGCTTGCGTCAAAGGCTTGCATCTAATCAGCAAAGCATCATTCGGACGAACGTTGTTCGTTGAGCACCCGCTGGATATCAACAGGCACAGGAGTATCAAGATGATCAGAAAGTTCCGGATTAGATGTTTCCAACTCCGAGATTGTGGTTTTGACTTTTCTGAGTTCTGCATGTGCCGCACCTATAGTTGAATCCAGCTTTAAGAGACTTTCGGTGCTCTGTTCTATTGACTGGTTAAGTGCATCCAGCTCAACTCGCAAATCTCGTACTTTACCATAGAGGCTCCAAGCAAGCTGCCCTACTCCAAAGAGCAAGGCGCAAGCTATAGCTAGAGCTACTATAAGATACAGGGTTGGTTTCATTTGCCGTTCCAAGGAATGTACTTACCCGGACCTACCTTAACCAGGTCTTGCATCCGGCGGCGTTTGTGGAAACTAATGTGGATATGCACTTCTTCCAGAATAATCTGATCATACCGCAGCAACTGCTTGCTGTCAACCAGTTTTTTGTACTGCTCTTTGAGAAGTCCAAAACTGGGACAAGAGAAGTCAACAGCGTAGCCGGTTAGGTGATCAGAAGTTTTACTGCCGCCAATGGCAGCATTGAGTTCCGGGCTGCGATACCAACTGTTAGGTGAGATACTGTAGTGACCGAGCAAAGCTCTGACCAACTCCATACCAGTGGCCGCATCAATAGCAGCATCTAGCGCAGCGCCAGTAGGAGTGTTATCAATACCAAGCTGCACAGCCTTAGCTGAGCGGCCAACTTCGGAGAGCCGGAAATTTGCAGAAATTCGGGTGTCCATATCAATCCTCCCAGAGAGGTCTGTCTTCGTAAATAAACGCATATCCGCCACCGATACCCATACCGATCATAGCCCCGTCATACTTAGGCATACTGCCTCGGATAAGTTTACCGGCATAACCACTTTCAGGATCACCAGCCCATAGAGCCTCGTGTCTTTTAATGTCTCCAACTTTGATGATTGCAGGGCCAATGCCCATTTGAACTTGCTCGCCTTCCTTAGCGTCCGTAAGTGCAAGACCGTACGGAGGTACAGCAGTTCGCTTCATGGTGAGAATTACACCAAGATGGATATCATCAGCGGCTCCGTCGTAAGTAACAACTTCACCAGCTTTAATGTCCGTTCTAGCTCTACCCCATAGACCATGCTTAAAAGGTAACTGCTCATCAGGAGGTGAGCCTTTCTTACCGATGTCAAACTGATCCCGAAGATTATCCAGATAAGCGTTCAGTAGGTGGATAGCATTGTACACTTCCACCATCTCTGGAAATATATCCGAGTTATCAGTTTTGGGCATCTGGCCCAGTCCCAAGTTAATGGGAGACTTATAGCCTTTGCCAGCACTTTTCTCAGCCATTAGTATCTCCCGTTAAGACTAGCTGTAACAACGAAAGTAACAAGGTTAAATGCACCTTTCAACACCACTGATACATTCTCCCCCACAGCTCCATCGAACAAGTACTTAACAATGTTGGTACTCTTGTACAGTTCGTATGGAACAACCTGGCTAGACGCGTTCTTACCATCCAGACTCGGCAAAGCGCGGCAAGAGAAGTTACCTCCAAGAGTTGGATTCTCCAGAATCAACTCCTGCAGCTCAATGAAACTAGAGCGACGCAGTTGGTATTTACCCAGCAACAGTACTGAATCATTGGAGGCAGCATCCGGGTCAAAGTTAAGTACCTGAATTTGGCCATCCAGCCCAATGAAGCCAATAGAATCCTTAGCTTCAATTTGCGGCTGGTTGATAACAGATACCCGCTCAAAGCAACTCCGATGCGGGATACGCAACTTACCCATACGTTGCTGTACAATGTCTACAACAATTGCGTGGGTGTAGTGATTTGAGCTGTGCAGACCGTAGGATACAATGAAGTATCGGTCGGCAATCACAGTCAGAGCCCTGCGCATCTTACTATTTTCAGGGATCTTAACTTGAGTGAACTTGTTTGTGGTCACATCAAAGTCTTCAAATATTTTGCCAGAAATGAAGTCTGTGATGTGGGGCATAACTGTGTTAGCTCGCTGGTGACTAACTTGCTGCACCCCGTTGGTAGTATATGCGTGCTGATAACCGCCAGTCTCTTCCAGACTAACCTCGTCTGCTACACTAACTCCGCCAGAGCTAGAGATAGCTTTGAATGTCCAAGGATAGTCTTCGTTACCGGAGTAGGTTACAGAAACAGCATTGTCAGTTGTGTAGAGAATGAAACCTAGATAGGTTTCCCGCGCAATTACAATCGGACCTTTGGCTTCCTGAATTGCGCCGCCGCCTGAGCCAGTGATTTCGCTTGGGGAGAAATCCTCCACATCTACAGTACTGGACCAGCTGATAGAAGACTCCTGCCACGCTAGCAAGTAACCTTGGCTAGCTACAATGCCTTCAATTACTTCCTTGTCCAGCCCTACCAAGTCCCGTTCCACCAGTTCCCAGTCATCATTCTCATCATAGGTCAGAACAAAGCAACCAATGTGAGACAGGTACAAGTAAGTAATACCGTTGACGTGGGCCACAGTGAGTTTGGTGGTAGCATCAATGCCGAGCTCAAAACTTGAGACTTGATAGGGTGGGACAATTTCCACGCCCTCCTCATCATAAATTCCCAGTAGCTTGACGTTCATGATGTTGTCCCAGAAATAAACCGATCCAGGATTCTCATCCAACAGCAGCAAACCGTGACCATCGCCAGAATCGTAGATAGCCACTTGAGTAGTTCTTCCTGCATAAGCAAGAATCTCTTCCTCAATTGGCTCTTCCCCTTCTTCCGGCTCCGTGGTAACTACATCAATTGTGCAGGCCAAAACTTTCTTGGGAGTCTGCACAATAGCCGAGTTACCCATGTTGATTATGTCAGTTGTAAACTGCCAGTAGCCCACAGTCTGCCAGCCGTATGTACTCGGCATAACATTGTGGGCATAGTAAGCACCCGGAACCCCACGGTCGATGGGAACTGAGCTATCCGGGGAAACACTGGGTACATAAGTCTGGTCAGGTCCAGCGTCAATTACTGTTCTGGACCCCAAGGTACTTAGCAAGGGAAATGCCATCTGCTGTACATTCCCTCTATATTCTGTTTGAGCCATTAGTTAACCCCTGCGTCAGGTAGACTGCACACAAAGTTAATTTCAATTGGACCTGGCGGAACAAAGTGGCACAGGGTGTCGTTAGAGGGGATTATAACCTCCGGAAGATTAATAAACTGCTCAGACTGGTTGGCTACGTCAAAGATAACCAAGCCGTTTGTGTAGCCCGGAACGTGGATAGTTTCTTTGTCCGCCGACCAGCAACCGGATGCGTAAACATTAAGTTCGCCAGAGGTGTAGGAAGATATATCCACAGTGCCAGTAACTTCATAGTTCTCAAATGTGGCGTTACTAAAATCGTAAACTTGAATTCTAGAGCCCTCGCAAGCTGCGTCAAAGGTGAAAGCAACTTTGTCAATACCGCCCTCAACCCATTCCACATCTTTAGCTCTCACTAATGGCCCCGAAATTGGAGCAGAAGTATAGTAAGTATCTAGGTAAATCGCTCCATTAAAGTAATTTGGAGCAACGCAGGTGAGTTCCCAGGACGCTGCGTTTCCCCCTATACCATCCAACAGGGCGTAAATTTCTCGGCCATTGCTGGTTCTCTTAGACAGCCAGGCGCAAGCTGGTAGGTAGATACCAACATATTCACGTAGACGAGAACTCGTATAGACTCCGTTAAAAACATCAACCACCGCCATAGAGTGGTACTGTACGGTAGAGACATCATCTTCTTCGTAAAACTGTATAATAGCTAATCTACCTGAGGGAGACAACTTTATTACATCAAGGAGCGGATCCACATAGTGGCCAATATTAAGAGTCAACTCTACCTCAAAAACAATTGAGAACTCTCCATCTATCAGTTGAACGTGCACAGCTCTAGTTTCAAGAGTATTGGACTCCGCTGTCCCCAGAGCCATAAATATTGCCCACTGCTCTTGCTCCTCATCGTACATTACATCAAAATAAGAGTACTCCTGGGTTGCCAGCTTAAGCGGTGCAGCAGTTGCAGCATCGCCTGCAATACCAGCAATATGTATATAGGGAAACTCATTGATAGTGAGACTGACTACAGCTCCGTTACCTGCGTACATGGTAACAGGGCAAGCTCCGCCAAGGTTCTCTAAACTAGGATCAGAGTACAGAGCACTGCGGGCACCAAATAGATTGTCGTCCTCTATCAAGGCCAGCCACATAGGATCGTATTCTGGCAAAGGAGTATCACCATCCAACTCTCCCAAACCCCAATGAGATACATTAGTGTTACCGATCAGAGTTGCTGGGGACGGCATCGCAAGTACCTCCAATACATTCATCTACATTGAACTGACCAGCTTCAAATTCAGCAGTGCTCGGCAACTTTTGCACATTGGCGCCACGAACCAAGGCAGCGTAAGTCAGCAGCAACTTGTTCTGCAATTCACTGTGCTTACTTTCGCACTCTGCCATCTTTGCGTCCTGCTGTTTGATTCGAGCATCCTGCGCTCGCAAGCGCAACAGTAGTACGCCAATAAGCATAAGTGGTGAATACGTGAGAAGAATGTCTCCCCACTGTCTGGCATCCTCTGGCGTAAGTGCAGCAGTGATGCCAGCAATTGAGATAGTCACAACTCCCGTGACCGTGTCCAGTTTTGTGCTCATGTCACTCTCTCCCAGTCTCATGATGATGCCTCCATAAGTACGCAACCTGTGAAGACTTCGGCAGTTTGTATTTTCTGTACGCTTGTTCTGCACTCAGTCGATCTGAATCTCCTAGTGCTCTGTGATTTAGTGCAAGCTCCCTAGCTAAATCCATGCGTAAAATAAGCCGGCAGCAATACTTGGTTCTTGCTGACAACCCTCCGAATTCCTTTTCCTTTAAGTAGATTCCCTCATCATTCATTTCATCCAGAGCTAGCGCGAATCCAGCCGGCTCCAATAAATCATCTGGGTCCATGAACATGAGATGAGTTATAAAAGTGTCTTTAATCTGCAGAGTTATTTCCGCCCTCCGCCGCGGAACTTCCCACATTGCCTTAGCCCCTTTGTAAAGATGAATCTCTACAAGGGGCTTGAAAGGCAAGATGCTCTTAATAGCTTCTGAGAGTAACTTTTTATCAGTGCTTGGAGTTACCAACATCGCTATTAGAATTTTCATGCTGTCGGCCTCTGGAGAAGTGAGGGTGGCAGGGCGCGATTGAAGATGACCAAGCGCTCAATGTATCCATTCAAGTGATAAGGTGTGCCAAAAGCACGAAAACCTAATTCCATCTGCGTGACTGTCGGCATTCCAGGTATAAATGGCGGCGTAGTAGATACGCTTCCGTTTCTCGCAAAGTACGCAAACTCCGAATCTTTTATAGAGAACGCTATATTCTCCAACGACGCGGCCACGGCTGTAGACGCAGAAAATGCTGCGGGGGACCCGCCACCTACAGGGGTGACTACTGCATCTGGGTAGTTCAGTGGGCTGCTACCGCGAAGCCTGCGTAGTGCTACCCAGTTATCGAAAGCTGTCCCTGCGGATAGTATCATGGAGGCGTCGGAGTTGTAGTTCGATCTAACTTTGGCAAATATGGACACGCCGGACTCATTCCAAATATCTGAGAAAACACTACCGTCGATGATCTGGTTTTCTGCCGCGACGGTTACTGGAGTGGTGTCTGTCACAACATGCGGCTGCCAAGAATCCCCTGCGTGCATGGACACATTGGTTACTAATAGAGACTCATTACCTGTGCCAGTGTATGACTCTACGTTGTTCACAAAAGATGGAGACGGGGTTGGCCCAAAGGACACCCCACTTACCGTGCTACCCGCAGATGTAGCACGCAGGTGGTACTCAAACCACCCATCACCCAGGTCTATCACAGGAACAACCAAAGACAAACTAGTCCCGAGAAGCACAGCGCCAGTGCGACAATCTATCTTTGCAGTACATCCCGGTAGACCGCCCCAGTTTCCGGTATTACTGACTAGAAATTGGGCATACCTGCTTAGCCCCTCTTTTAACGCAAAGCTGAAAACATAAGAGCCAGCAACCACCGAGATATTACCAGACGCTTTCCTGTGGTTAGACGACGTAGTGTCCGTTTTAAGTTCCAGACACGGCGTGCCGTTAATACCCCCGGTTGGCAGTACCGTGGATATTACTCCCTGTTCAAATGTTATGTTGCGACTATAAGTCTGCGAATCTTCGTGGAGATTGCTGTAACTACCCCAAATCTGATTCCCCAGAAACTCCCCAGTAGCCGGATCATACGCACGAATGGGTGTATTAGCAGCAGCGGTTTGCAGCACGCCTGCACTGTCAAAGTAGGTCCGGCCTGCTGGTGCACTGTAATTATTAACAATGTCCGCCCACGGCTTTTCAACCAGAACCCCACTATCCAGTGCGCGGTAACGGTCATTGCGGTAGTCCAAGTCCAACGCGATAGCATCTGAAATTGGATTAGATTCAAGTACCTTGTCCCACATGGGAGTCCAGATACTCATGGAGTCAGCCCGCTAGCAGTGAACACAACTCCAGCTCTGTCCGCTTTAGCTTGAAGCGGGCTAGCAGCAGAGGTGCGTAGGGTTGGAGCATTCAGACGCAGTGCATCGCCGGCCGGAATAAGCTTAGATCCGCTAATGTCTCCAGTTCCGTGACGGATAACTACTACTGCATCATTCAGCAGATCGGTATTAGACACAATGACACCAGAAACATCAGCGTCTTCGGCAACCAGATCAGTGAAAGTATCTACAGTGTACGCAGAGAGTTTCCAAACTTTAGGTGTCATTTTGTGTAAACTCCATAAGTGATGCGACGTTCCAGGTCACTAGCTGCTGTGTTCAGGTTATCTAGCGCAGATTGTAGTCCATCTACAGTAGAGATATCTTGAGTTCCAGTATGGTTATCCCGAGCTAGCAGGTAAGTATCTGCGGCGTTAGCAGTAGCGCCGTCTTCGATACCAGATAACTTTGTTTTTTCCAGTGCTGTGTAATTCTCGTCGCTGAGTCCTTGACCAGTAACCTTATCAACTTTACTGTCTAACGAAGCTTGTAGAGCCAAATTAGTGGGCAGGTCTCCTAGCTTGGTTTTCTCTGCCGTTGTAAAGTCTTCGGTAGACAGCTGCTTACCGGGAACAATAACTACCCGGTTGTCTACTAAATCTTTCAGTGTCTTACCTTGTGCCGCTGACAATGGTTTGTCTGTAGCTGTAGACACAAGGGTATTAACAATATCCGCAATGTTAACCTTGTCATCCAATGCAGCTTGCAGGCCTGCAATAGAAGAGATGTCTAGGTTCTCCAACGTATCTCGATTAACATTGATGTAATCAACAATTTCCTGAATAGTATCCAGGTCAGTGTCGTCAGACAGCAGCAAAGTATTAATCGCTGCGATCTGGTCTTGCAGATCTTTTGCAACTCTGGCGGATACTGGTTGGTCTGTAGCCGAACTGGTCGCAGTGTCAATGATATCAGCGATGTTGACTTTAATTGCATTGAGCGTATCAAGCGCATCTTGCAAGCCTACAATGGTGCTGATAATTTGTGTGCCAGTATGATTAGCTCGGGCCAGCAAGTAAGCATCAGTCTGGTTAGCTGTGGCTCCCGCGGCAATACCGTTTAGCTTTAGCTTATCTGCCGCAGCCATTAAGCCTGCTAGAGTTTCAGTAGCAGCCACCAGAAGTGCAGGAGTACCGTACGGAGCTTGAATCTTCAGTGAAGTTGTATCAACTTCTACAACTTCCAGATCCACTGCCAAATTTACAGGAGCTGGCCAACCCTCGGAAGTTTTCGGTCCGTACAAATCGTAGGTATCAATGTCCAGATAGAAATCACCAATGATACCCAAAATACCGTCAGGGGCTCCGTTGCCGTAGCGGAACTGCGGAACACTGGCTGGGCCAGCTGGGCCTTGTGGACCTTGCGGGCCGGTAATGTTCATTACCAGTGTCCAAGTTGTAGCATCATCTTTTTCCCAGACATCCCCATTAGTAGTGTTGAGAGCATAATCCCCAGCAACACCTAATCCAGTTTCCGGGGTACTTACAACACTGTGCCAAGTAGCTCCATTCAGGCCAGGATCGCCTTGGTCACCTTTGTCCCCTTTGGCGCCAGGAGTGCCTTGCAAACCACGCGGACCTGGGTTACCTAACGGGCCAGCTGGGCCCACCAGAAGGTCCAAAGAAATTAAGTTGATCCAGTCAGTGTCACCCTCTACTCGCCACTGAATATGGGTACCAGTAACTTGTAGTTCAATAGATGGACCTTCCGGACCAGCAGGACCAGCAGGACCTTGCGGGCCTACAGAACCTGACTCAGGTGTCCAAAAACTGGAATCAGCCATTTTCTTATACCTCAACAGAAACGGGGGTTACCAGAACAGTTGCGTTTGCGTCCGGACAGTGGATGTGTGTTACATCCGCAGCTACCAAAACTGCAGGGTCCTTGCAAGTAACAGGGAATCCTGTACGAGTGGCGACAGCAGAAGTATCAACGTAAACTACACCGGGCCCCAAGTTCTGAATGAGAAAGTGAGTACCGCCAGATGTGGTAACTTCTTCTGTGTGATCTTCGTTGTGGCGCATATCAGACAGCACAATGCGTTGAGTAGCCCCTTCGATAGTGTAGCCAGTAATCATAACTCACCTCACGTATTTGGTAAATCGTCCACATTGGACATTTTAAGGTTGATATACTGCTCGGCTGTCAGTCTATCAAAGTCGTTAGCTTCCTGCGCAAGACCGATACCACGGAAAACTACTCTGGCAGCATCATACACAATAGCATACGGAAACGCAGTTGCGATCCAAGAGAAGTCTGCATCGTCAGAGTCAAGGGAAGGAAGGATATAGCAACCAAACAGGATTTTGTCTACTGGAGTAGCAGACTTAATCTGCAACACTTTACCTGCTTGGTAGAAAACATTGACTCGCTCATCGCCGTACCCATCGAACAGATGCTCAATTTGTACAGCTTCGTAAACCAAGCCACCGGCTCCATCTGCATCGCCATTCCACTGGCGAATGTATTTAGCTTTACGGTACTTGGGAATCAGAGCGGCAGGGTCAAAGTTTTGAATGTACGCGGGAGTAGTGAACTCAATAGATACTTCTCTGAGATCCCGGTAAAAGAAATCGGACTGGTGCGCTTTCAAGATAGCAGCTTTAACTGCTGCTGTAATCCGGGTATTGATAAGATCCGGACGGCGGGTAAGTGTTGCTACTTCACTGCAAAGTTCATCAAAGTTCATGGTAGATACCCCTAAGTAAGTGCCATCCTTGGCTCCCCCTGTCCTTAAGGAGTATTGGCATCGCCCTTGCCAGTGGTCGGTGCGGTAGTGCCACCAACCTTAGCTCCTCCGGTTTGGCTTGCTTTCAGCGCTTCAGCTTGCTTCAGCAGGCCGGCACTTTTAACCCCGGTAGTAGAAGAGTCCAGGGTACCCACGATCTTGGACTGGGTCTGCTCTTCAGTTACCTTGGAAGTGCCGAAATCACGCAGCTTTCCTTCAGCTTCCAGCTCTGCTAGATGCTCAGCGCGAATCTTCTTGCGCATGATCTCCAGCGGAGTTGTAGCATCCGTGTCGATTTTGGGTTCTTGGGGATCAATATAAACCCCTTTATCTTTGGCATCTGCCAGAGCTTGCAGAGCTTTAATCTGCTCAGCATCTTCTGTCCAGTAGCGACCGTTCGCAAACTGGAACAGTTTACCGCGATGGACAACTTTGCAGTTGCCATGTTTGTTCTTGAAAAGAGGTACTTCAGCCATGGTGGGAACTCCTTATTTGAGTAAAAAGTCCCCGAACTAACCCGCTCAAGTTAGTCCGGGGCAAGTGCTACGATTAGTAGCTTTACAGAGCCGGTGCGGTCAGGCCAGTGATAATGGCGTTAGCCGGCGGGTTCTTGACTTCGCAGGTACACTCAGTAGTAAGAGTGCCGCCCACAGCGTCGATACCTTGGTCAACAGGCTTGCCGTCCATGTTGAACTCGCGGTTCTGGGTTTTGCGATTGCCCAGGTAGGCAATGTTGAAAGTAGTCAGGTCCACTGCTACTGCCATCGCGGCCCAGTGCGGGTTGCTGTTGAACAGCGGGTGTTCGATCAGACGGAAAGTACCACGAGTTGTCTTCAGTGTACGGAACTGGAGACCCCAGGAAGTTTGACCGTCGATCAACTGGTACTGGCCAGTAATACGGCCGATGTTGTTGATAACACGGAGGCCAGTACCGCCAGTGAAGAGCAGACGTTCGTTCGCCACTTTCGGATCAGTTGCCTGATCGAAGCAGGGATCGAGCATACCTTCCAGCTCTTCGTAGGTAGTAGTGGCACCAGCCGGGTAGATGTTCGGCGCGGAGTAGCTCGGCGGATAGTAGGCAATGTTACCTACGATATTCACCAGGCCGTCCATAGTACGGAACGGTTGGCCGTTACGAACACCGCTGGACTTCTGGCCGAAGAACAGAGCTTTTTCGATGTCGGCAGCGTGGAAAGCCGCGCAATCTTGACGGTTCTCGGCAACAGTAGTGTCACCAGCGATAACCTGTACAGCTTCAGCAGTACCAGAAATTGCCCAGGTATTGCGGAAGATCTGAGTCAGGTTGGTCACTTGAACCGGCTTGATCGACATGGCTTGCGGACGGAGAGATGCTTCTTCGTACGCGTTACCAACTTGGTAGGCAACAACAGTGTCAGTGGCGATAGTAACAGCAGCCGCAGCAACTGTACCCACTGCGCGAGTTACCTTGACCTGAGTCGGGCTGATGACCTGGTCAACAATGACGTTTTCGCCAGTTTCTTGCAGGCGGTGAATCTGGCCCGGCAGCAGAGCTTCAGTGCTGGAAACAGTGAAGATGGTGTCGGAATCAGAGATGTTCGCAGCCAGATCGAAGCTCGGAAACACCATGGTTTTGGTGAAGAAACCGTGCTGGGTATTTACCGCAGTTGCGGCAGCCAGCATGGAAGTCAGACCAAACAACGGCGCAGAACCGTTCGGCATCAGGCGAGTGATCATTGCTGCGAAACTGAGTTTCGCGTGATCCTGAGCAAATTGCCCGGAGTTGAAAATCCCTTGGTTAACAGACATAGTAGTTCTCCTTACTCGGCTGCCATCAGACCAGCATCAACCAGCTTGGTCAGAAGTGCGTCAAATTGGACCTTCAGTGCAGCAACGTCGGCCGCAGCAGCAGGGGCTTGGTTCGGCATCTGGATGTCCATTTCTTCCGGGACACCAGTAGTTTTTTGGCCGTCGGCATTTTCATATGCACGACGAGCAGTCACAGTCAGAGACATAAGTCACCTCAGTTGTTAATGTTGAAGAACTCATTCCAATCGGGTTCTTGGGAAGTTTTCGGGTCCGGCGCAGGTGCAGGACTTGACGATTTCGCAAAACCCTGACTGAAGTTAACCAGATAATCTTCAGCCATTTTGGTGATTTGTTCAGCACTGGAAGTTGGATACTTCGTGATAAACTGCTGTTCCAGTGCTGCAATCATCGGCGCAGTTGCCGGGTGATTGAGGATTGCGTGCTTTTCTCTGAGCGAGCTGCTCACACTACTGCGCTTGATTTCCTTTTGCATCTTCGCGCCCAGATGCTGATTGGCTTTGGTAAGTGCCCCTTCCACCAACTTTGCGCTGCCCATCATAGACTGCTGAAAAGCAGTTTGGGCAACAGTGTTCATTACTTGGCCAAGAGCTGCAACAGCTTCTTCGCCGCCAGCACTGATTTTTGCCAGCTGATCTTGGCTAACAGCACTGGTGAAATTCATCTGACTTACAGCTTGCTGAATCTTTTGGGGATCCAGTTGGAACATGTCGGCAGGATTGAAGTCCTGCTCAACTTCATCGCCTTCCTTGGGAGCGGCAAAGATGTCCTTAAAAGCATCCATCGGATCTTCTTCGGCACTCGGACCAGCGCCACCTTCCGGCTGGATAGGAGCAGGTTGCTGAGACAGTTTAGGATCAGCAGCTTGCTGTTGTTGACCTTGCGCAGTCGGAGCTGGTTGCGGAGCCGGTTCTTGTTGGCGAGCGCCGCGGAACATATCCATGATAGACATAGTTAATCACCTTGTTCAGTTTGGGAAGGGTCTTCGTTTTGAATGATTTCCAGAGAGGCTAGCAACCCCTCAAGTGCTGCAATTGCACCTTGGGTAAAGGCACGTTTTTTCATGGCGGGGACAGTAGTATCATCCTCGTCAAATCCAGCCCCCATTACAAGTTCGTTCGCATAGTCTGCAACGAGGTTCTGGATATTTGCACGCTGCAAGTCATTGAAAGTGACGGCAGCTTTTAGCTCTGCATCAGTTAGCAAGTAAGTCTGAAACCGAGCGTTTGTGTTGATAATCATTGTTGACCCATTCCTTTTATACCTTGGCTATTCTGGGCAGCATTAGCAACTGTGCCACTAATCTGCTCCATAATGCTAGGATTGTTATCACCAAGTGGATTACCTTGGCTAAGTTTAGGTTTGTTAGGCTCGTAGCCAAACTGCTCAGGAGTAGGCATCGGATTAGCTTCAAGCAACTTCTGCAAATCCTCCGGCTGCATTGGATTCTCTGGATCCTGATTCTGTTGCAGCATTGCCGCAATCTGTTGGGCAGCCTGTTGCCAAGTTGCCAGCGCTTGTTCGTAAGCCAGTTGTGCTTGGCTCTTCTCGAACGGCTGGAGTTTAGCTCCACGAGACTTCATCAGATAACTGAACATTGGCACCATGTTGTAACCACTGGATAACTGCGGTACTGATGCCATTGTTTGGAAAGCCAAGCTCATTGACTCCCCGTCGATCAACTTATCGCTAGGCAGTTTACCATCAGAAACCTTCATGGTAAGTGCGGCTTTGCGAAGTGCGATCGGATCAACTCTGACAGAATCTTCCAACTCCGGGTTATACACAGTAGTTGGAATCTGGTACTGCAGAATGTTGATCTTCAGAATTTCTTTGATTGGAGAGAAGAAATTCGATTCCAGACTGATTGCGATAGTTTCATCACGCCCGTTGGCGTAACTCATAATATCTGCGTACTCAGTCCGAGTTTTGTTACCTTTAACAAACTGCCCTTGGCGGGCTTGGTTCATACCAGAGATTCGATCTGCCAGACTTAGATACTGCTGAATCTCCATAGTGTTGCTTTGGAACAAACCGTCTTGATAAGGAATAGGATAGATTGCCTTAGACAGATCATCCTGATAAGCAGACGGGCGAACTGCGATCTTTGCAGTTGGCGACGGGTTGTTCAAAGCTGCTGCTGAAACTCGGCTGGGATCGTACAACATGCGATCTGCCAGAGCGCGGCGGCGAATAGAAATACTAGAGTTAGCCAGCGCTGTAGTAATAGACTGAATCGGAGTCAGGTTTGTTGCAAAACTTTTGGTCTGATAACCCAGGCCATCTACCAGAGGTTGGCAGAAGAACATAGGGATCATACCATGCACGTTGGTAAGGCGTTCGAAGTGAACAACTACTTGGTTGTTAACTATCACCATCTTCCAAACTTGCGGAGTGTTCGGAGCTGGTACGCCGGTCATGCCAAAATCCGATGGCATGATTCTACCATAAAGAGTCGTGACTTGGTACAAATTTTTGTAGTCAATTTTGCGGTTTCCGCCAGACATCCCAGCCCACGCAAGCCAGTCAGTTGTGGCAAGCTGAGTGTTGAAATCCAGCAACGCATCCTCGTTAATTTGAGGCATGTAATAACTTTCAACTCCCGCACTGCCAGCAGTTACAGGAGCAGAAGCCTCAGATTCCAGAGCTTCGCGTACATTGATCTTAGTAGGCAAGTCCTGGATAAATTGCTTCAGTCGGATACGGGAAAACAGTTCAGTGTAGCCAGCGTACTCACCGTGCTCCGGTACATCTTGCGGCAAGCAACGAGTATCCCAGAATGTATTGTACATATCTAGGTTCTTGATCTTGTTGCCAGAATAGATAATCTCTGAAGGCTTGGTAGGATCGTTGACAAAGTTGTAAGAAGTGCGGCGCTGCCAATCAACTTCCACACAACCAATGTTGTACTTGAAACCATTACGCAGACAGTTCAGCAGATTGGTAATCCAGTCAAACTGAACTTGATGCTCGCCCATGATGGAGTCAAGTTGGATTGCAGCATCAGCAAACTCCGGATAACTTACTGCGCCGAAGATAGGATAGCCCTGCAGGAATACGGATTGCTGATAGGTTACAGCAGCTTCTACTTGTGGCTGCACTACAGGCATTGTGATGTTCTGGAACTTTGTAGGATCGCCGCGACGATTGGCTGCCTTAGCTTTCGCGTTCTCAGTACTGAGATCCTCCGAACGAGAGTAAGCCAGATCAGCTTGCAGGAGTTGCTGCCGAATATTCCAAGATTGATTCAGTGTCTGGAAGCACTGCCGAGAGAACGCTAGCAAAGCCTCTTGCGTTTTCGGAGTTGGCTGAAAACTAATCTTGCTTTCCTTCATAGTTATCTCCGGTATTGAAGGTAATTTTCGCGCTCCTCATTTGGCGCGACCGCCAAGCTAGCTTACCATCCTCCGCATCCCCAAGATCAATAGTACGCTCGCTTCGCTCGCCGCCTTCGGCGCTATTGACTTGTGGGCCCTACGGAGTCTGGTTTACGCGCTTGTCGCCGCTGCCAAAAGGTACGGAGCGCTATCTAATCAGAACGAGGAGTTTTCCCATTCTTCATAAACATGGGCTTCTTCTTGGGTAGCTTCAAGTTCGCCAAGAAGTGTGCGTACTCTGATAAGGTCACCGAACTCTTGAATGACCCTGGGAGCATAAGTGAACAAGTCTAGTACGTCGTCAATGTTAGTTGTTTTCAGTGGGTTGAATCCACGGATTTGGTTGTGCAAAAGAGGTTGCTGGTCCGCTACACATCCTATCTCGCCTTCGCTGTAACTCTTGAACATGTCCATAATTCGGGCATT
>CETG01104666.1_pt1 | contig 44463 bp, 42 predicted proteins | sample 361471 | NCBI WGS metagenome assembly CETG01 (sample SAMEA2622696, study PRJEB7988) | marine metagenome | isolation source: saline water (ENVO:00002010), including | reverse complement strand
GGGTTTTGGTCCCGCCATTCGTAGGTTCGAATCCTACCGGCCCAGTTCTATAATTAGTTTGTGCTTAAAACAAAAGTTTTAGTCCTTGATTTTGATGGTGTCATTATTGATGGCATGCAGGAATATTGGTCAACGTGTTGCAAAGCATGTGAAAATATTATTGACATTAAAGAAAATATTTTTAATTCTAAATTATATGCCCAAGTTCCTCAAGAATTTATTGAATTAAGACCTTTAGTAAATAAGGGATGGGAAATGTTATTAATTACTTATGAAATTATTAAGCAAAAAAATGATTTATGCAGAATAGATACTTACAAATTCAAAAAATTTTACTCTGAAAAATGCTTAGAAATTCTTAAAAATAATGATTTTGAAGAAAATTTTCTTCAAAATTTACTGGATTCCACAAGGGAAAAACTTATAGATGAAAATTATGAATCTTGGTTATCAAAACATAATGTGTTTCAAGAAGTGGTTGAATTAGTAAATAATCTTAAACGCAATAATGTTGAATCCATTATTTTATCAACAAAAAACAGTCAATTCACGCGATCTATCTCTGATTACCTTGGAATTGATCCTTTTATGATATTTGGTCATGAATCAGGTTCAAAAATAGATATACTCAAAACACTACACAATAAATATGAAATCATAGGTTTCATTGAAGATAGAAAATTAACTTTAGAACTTGTGAAAAAAACCTATGAAACTAAAGATATACCATGCTTTCTTGCGGATTGGGGATACGTTAAAGAAGAAGACAGATTACATACAAATAATGAGATATCAATAATTACACTACAAATGCTCACCACCCCCTTGGCGAGTTGGAATTAATTAGTTAGGGTACAATTGTACTATTCTACGAGAGTAGGCTATGGGTAAAAGCTAACTATTAGACAAGACCTAATTAAATTTAATTTCTAACATCATGCAATCTGAAGATCCAATTTCAACTACCGCAAAAGCAACAAGTCCCGCAGAGAAAGATAAAGCCCTCAATTTAGTACTCGGGCAAATAGAAAGAAATTTTGGTAAAGGCTCTATTATGCGCCTTGGTGATGCTTCTCGAATGAGAGTAGAAACTATTTCAACAGGCGCTTTGACACTTGATTTAGCTCTAGGAGGAGGATATCCAAAAGGGAGAGTGGTTGAAGTATATGGACCCGAAAGTTCAGGTAAAACGACATTAACACTACATGCTATAGCCGAAGTACAAAGGAATGGTGGCGTTGCAGCTTTTGTAGATGCAGAACATGCTCTTGATCCCATTTACGCAGCATCTCTTGGTGTCGATGTTGAGAATCTGCTTGTCTCTCAACCTGACACAGGTGAAATGGCGTTAGAAATTGTAGATCAATTAGTCCGATCAGCCGCCGTTGATTTAGTTGTAATCGATTCTGTTGCTGCTTTAACCCCAAGATCAGAAATAGAAGGAGAAATGGGAGATCACTCTGTAGGAAGCCAAGCTCGTTTAATGAGCCAAGCCATGCGCAAAATCACAGGGAATATAGGTAAATCAGGATGTACTGTGATATTCCTGAACCAACTGAGATTAAAAATAGGTATTACATATGGCAATCCTGAAACAACAACAGGGGGGAATGCCTTAAAATTTTATGCATCTGTAAGGCTAGACATTAGAAGAATACAAACATTAAAAAAAGGTACAGAAGAATATGGCATTAGAGCTAAAGTTAAGGTTGCTAAAAACAAAGTTGCTCCTCCTTTTCGTATAGCTGAATTTGATATCTTATTTGGTAAAGGGATTAGTACTCTTGGATGCTTATTAGATCTAGCAGAAGAAACAAATATTGTAATCAGGAAAGGTGCTTGGTACAGCTATAATGGGGAAAATATTGGGCAAGGTAGAGATAACACAATTATTTGGCTCGAACAAAATACAACTCAAAAAGAAGAAATAGAATTAATTGTGAAACAAAGACTAACCGAAGGTAGTGAAGTTAGTTCAAATTCAATGAGACCACTTGCTGAAGCAGCGCGTCTATCAAACAACCAAGAGACAGAAAAGAATGATAAAAAAGCTGCATAAAATTTTATAAATTATCAGCAGGAATCCACCATCCTGCTGCTGGACCAATAAATCTTACAGTAATCCAAATGGCAATCAGGATAGCAATACCAAGCCATCCTCCTTTAACAAGCAAACTAATGATTTTTTCTCTTGAATTAAAATTTTGAGAGAAAAAGTTTGTTTTGTTTGGTTTTTCTTGTCTAGGAGATAAACCTAAATCTTTCCTTCTACGAGCTTCACCCATCAATGATTGATCAAATCAAATATTATTTTAGTCAAAAGGCAGAACATATTTGATCATTTTCCAAGGCTTAATTTTCTGCAATAAAATTCTTGCCCATTTTCTGGATTTGATCCTGCCATCCAAGATAACTAAGCGACCAGAATTATGACGAAGAGAGAATATAGATCTTGAAAGATCTAAGGTTGCCTTTGGTAATAAATAAGATCGAAACCAATCTTTTGATTGTAATTTTAGATATTCAACCTTTTTTTTAATCACAGGAATATCTATAGAAGGTATTGGTAATAAAGCAATAATTATCTGTTCGGGAAAATACGAATTGCTCGAAACATTTAACCACCATCTATAACTTGAACAAACTATTGAAGTTTGAGAATGAGGTAAAGACTCATAAATCACTTTAGTATCAAATTTTAATTTCAGATAAGAGAAAATTTTATTTAAGATGGAAACATCATCACATAAGATTAATGTCCAGCCATTCCTAAACATAACTAATCGGTCACATTGATAACAAATATTATCAACAAATTTAGCCGTATTAGGCAAGAGAGTTTTTCGAGGAAAGAACAGATTAAAACTTTTATTTTTATTATCTATTAATTTAATATTTAAATTAATAGATAGATTATTTGATCTTAATTCATTTATTAAATAATCATTATTAGGATCATTAATCATAAATATAATATTTCTATCAATAAATAATCGTCTAAATTGTTTAAAGGGATCTATTGGAGAAATAAAGAGTTCGGTAAAGTTATTCATATATAATTTATTTGTCCATAAGAGCCAATCATCTAGATATAAATTTTTAATCTCAGACCAAATCTTACAATGATTATTATCAGTATTTAAATATGCTAAATTCCTGATCAAACTAAAACTTTCTTTGTTAAATAGAATTTGATTCTTTTTATCTAAAGATTCATAAAAAATATTCTGATTAATAATATCATATGTTCTTTCAATTAATTTCTCTTTAGAAGGATTAATTTTTATAAGACTATCCCAATCATCAGATATAATTTTATATGTAGATGCTATCCTTAATTCTTCTATAATATCTTCTGCAGAAGTAAAAATAATTAAATCAAATATATTGCTATTGATATTAAGCCCAGAAACCAATTCATGTGTACTGATGATCTTAATATTTCTAATTCTTTGCTGCATATCAATATTGTCTAAGCACTCTGAAAAGTATTTACTCTCTAAGATTTCTTTAAAAAAATTCTCTAAATAACTTTTTTGAGATTTATTTGTGATTAAAAGAGCTTTAAAATTATTAAGGATAATCGGTATAATTAAGGCTGGAGAAAAGGATAAATCCCTAAATTCATAAGAAGAGAATAAAGAAATCTCTTTTTTTCTTAATGCTTTCGCCAACAATCTGCTTAAAGTTAAGAGATTTGGCCATGAATCAATGTAACTTTGAAACGAATTCTTTATATGATAGTGAACATCTGATTCTAGAGTCATTTACAATAAAACTCTATTAATTCCTTTTGCACTATTAACAATAACGTCAAACTTACTAAAATCATAATCACATGATATCCATAAATTCATCAAAAAAAATTGGCATAATCGGACTTGGATTAATTGGAGGGTCTTTGGCTCTTGACCTCAAAAGACTTGGTCATAAAATTTTTGGCGTCACAAAAGATGAAATTAGTGCTGAAAAAGCAAGGAAAAGGCAACTTGCTCAAGTTATAAGTGCAGACCTTAAAATAATCAAAGACTGTTCGATAGTGATAATTGCCTTACCATTAGAAATGCTACTCAATCCATCTGAAGAACTTATATCATCTCTTCCCCCAGAAGCTGTAATAACAGATGTTGGTTCCGTAAAAGTTAAGGTTTTAGAAAAATGGAACAAAATCCATCCTTTATTTGTAGGATCTCATCCAATGGCAGGTAATAATGACAATGGAATTGATGCTGGACAAAATGAATTATTCAAATCCAAATACTGGATATCTACACCAGATCAGTTAACTAATTCAAGAGCATTAAATACTATCCAATCGCTTGCAGAATCTATTGGATCTAAATGGATAACATCAGACCCTAAAAGTCATGATCAAACAGTTGCTTTGATTTCACATTTACCTATTTATGTAAGCTCCTCCCTTATTGATTCTGTCATCAAAAGCTCTAGCGAATCTATTTTGTCCTTAAGTAAAAAATTAGCCTCAAGTGGGTTTCTAGATACTTCCAGAGTGGGAGGAGGCAACACAGACCTTGGGATATCAATTGCAAAATATAATAAAAAAGAAATTTTATTAGCTATTAAATCATTTAAAGAATCCATGACAAGGATGGAAAGTCTTATACAAGAAGGAAATTGGTCGGATTTAACTAAATTATTGATTGACAGCAAAGAAGGAAGAAAAGCATTTGAAAAATAATAATAATTAAATATTCAAATTTATTCCTCGACTTTTTAGTATTTGTCGAGACATCATATATGCAGATTGACTGACTCCAGCAGTTCCTTCTCCAGGGTGAATTGAATCTCCACATAACCATAAACCATGAACATCCGTTCTAGTAGAGAGTCCAAATGGTCCAAATAAGTCTGGACTTTGACCTAAGCCACCAACAATCCCCATTGGTCTATTGGTCCATCTCTGAAAACCTCTTGGAGTTGCTAATTCTCTATGATTCCAATCAATAGTTAACAATCCAAAATAATCAGACAAAATATTAGTAATTGAATTAAGGGTTTTCTGTTTTTGTATTAAATAATTATCTTTATCTAAATCAAACCAATCAATAACTGAGGTAAAAATACTGGCTATTATAGTTGCCTCACCGAAAGGCGCCCTGCCATCTCCTTCTTGGCTAATTGAAATAAAGATAGAATTATAAGTATCACTCAATATTTGATAATGCGAGGAATTCAAATTGACTATTTTTTCTCTATTAATAGCCCCATAAAAAACAATTGCTCCACTTGGTTGGTTTAAATCATCAATAGATTTTAAATAATTACGAACAATTTTATTATTGACTTCTAATAGATTCTTCAGAGACTGAGGGGGAGGGGTAAAGATCAGATCTTGTGCTTTAAGCTCATAATGATTTTCATTAGATGCTTTTAAATGTATATCCCATTGATTATTTACTCTATTAAAAATAAGTTTCTCAACTTTATTATTAAATAATATTTTTCCACCATACTTATAAATAACTTGCTGAAGCTGATTACTTAATTCCTGCATTGAGCCTTGGAGATGCCAAAGTCCATGAGGACTTTGACCCATCTGCAAAACAGTTGCTCCATATAAAGCTGCTGTATTTTTACAATTCTCCTGAGAGTATAATTTCAACTGAATATCCAGAAACTTCTGCAGTCTTGTATCATTGGCGCAGTTAGAAAATCTCAACAGATCAAGAACCGAAGACTTAATAAATAATCCAAATAATAAATTCCTGGGACCCAAAGCATTAAGACAATTCCCTAAATCCCACAGATTTCTTACAGGTAAGACAGGATCCCTTAAATAAAACTGCCAGTTAGTTTGATGGATATTCGAACATAGATCCCAAAATTTCTTACTATTTGGAAATTGTTTAATTCTCTCTTGTTCCCATTTCTTTTGATCATGCCAAATATAAATAGGATCTAAACCATCATCTAAATCAACAATACATACTGGATCTAACAAAGAACATTCTGGGATTGGTGAAGAAAGATAATTAAAAATCCTTTGATGAATCCCTCCATTTTCTAATCCTGCGACTTGAGTTGCTCCAACATCAAATATATATTTGCCTCTTTTAAAAGTTCCAGCACAACCACCAGATTGATAATGTGATTCACAAACAACAACATCTTGTCCAGCTTTTGCTAGAAGAGCTGCAGATGTTAAACCTGCTATGCCAGCACCAATAATAACAATCCTTTCCTCTAGCATGAACTTACGAATTACACTTTGCGAGAATCATGAAAAACTTTGATGAAGATGAACTTAGAAAAATTGAGAATGCAATAAACTTAGGCTTAATAAAGAATATTACTCCAATTCATGGTGGTTCTATAAATCAAGCTTTCAAATTTAGTTTTGACAGTGAAAAAGTAATTTTTATAAAATTGAATTCTTTAGCGAATTCTAAATTGCATCAATTTGAATTTGATTGCTTAAATGAATTAATACAATATGGAAATAATGAATATTTAGAAATTCCTTCACCTTATTGCCACATAAGAACCAACAAACATTCTTTATTAATATTGCCTTGGATAAATATTCAATCTATCAATCAAAAAAATCTAGGCAAAGGAATAGGACTCCTTCATAAAATATCTTCAAGCAATGAATCTAATAAATTTGGATCTAATAAAGATGGTTTTATTGGTACTAACCTACAAATTAAAGGATGGCATAATGAATGGCATATATTTTTCAGTCAATTTAGAATAAAGCCTCAAGTTAAATTATTAAATCAGAGATTATTTACTAAGATTAATGAAATAGAATTATGTAAAAAAATAGAAAAATCTCTTTATAAGCATAAACCTTTGAAATGTTTAGTTCATGGAGATCTATGGAATGGCAATGCTGGGAGTCTAGCAAATGAAAAAGGTGTCATTTTCGATCCATCCTCCTGGTGGGCTGATAGTGAGGTAGATATCGCAATGACTATGCTATTTGGAGGATTCACAGAAGAATTCTACCAAGGCTATCAAGAAATAAATAAATTTAAAGATGGGTTCGAAGAAAGAGCTAAAATTTATAATCTATATCATCTACTAAATCATGCGAACATGTTCGGTGGATCATATATAGATCAAAGCTTGACTAATATCAAATATATTTTAAATAAATAAACCTAACCTAGATAGGTTTTCTTTAAATTCTGAACCTTATCAATAACTTGATCTCGTTTCTCGCTAGTACGAAGATTTTGCCAAGACCATTGACCTACAACAACTACTCCAAGTAGCTCCAATAGACCAGGTAATACAGGGAAAAAGTTAAGAGTGTCAATAACCACTTTAATAATTATTTGAGCAACTACAACAACGGCTATAATTCCAGCCGCTTTGCCGTATTTACCCATTTGAGTCCAATCAACTTTACCTAAAGTTTCGTTGACTTTACTCATTGCATCTCCATAACGCTCAGAAAAATTATTTTTTTCTGATTCGACGGAGGTTTTTGTTTCAGAACTGGAGCCTTTATTTGACTCAGGAGTGTCATCACTCATGAATTCAGACTATACTTATCTCAACAGAGGATATCGGAAGATCCCTTTGTTGGCTACCTATTTGATGCAGATAATTACGAATCCAAATAATATTAAATTTATTAAACATCTAAAATTGATAAATAAATCTCCTACAAATAATATAAAAACCTAGTTGAGGACTTAATTAATTTAATAAAAATCGAAATTATTAAAAAAATAAATAATGAAAAAATCTTTTTTTTTAATTTAGAAACATTTTCAAATTGTTGTAAAATATCTTGAATAATTCTAAAAAAATCATTTTTTTACACTTCAACTAAAATAATTCTTGAAAGTAAATAAAGGAATCTCTTCTTAGAAAAATAATCTAAATGATTTAGAGAGATCATAAAATCGCTTTTTAATAGCTATGGAATCTTTTGGAACTTACATTATAAAGATTTTTCTATAAAAATATTAAAAAGAGGATGGGTCAATTTCATAAAATTGGTAAAGTTTATATATAAATTTAATAATAATAGTAAAGTTTTCAAAGAATGGATAAAAAAATAAATAGCTATAAATCACTAACCCTAAATGAATTAGAAAGATATTCTAGACATATAACTCTCAAAGAAATTGGAAAACATGGGCAAGAGAAACTTAAGGCAAGCTCGATAATATGTGTTGGTGCTGGGGGAATTGGATCCTCTTTATTAATGTATCTCGCTGCTGGGGGAGTGGGTAGAATAGGAATCGCAGATAATGACTATGTAGATCTTTCAAATTTACAGAGGCAAGTAATACATAAGGATGCTAATATTGGAAGGCTAAAGACTATTTCAGCCAAAGAAAGAATAATAGAAATAAATCCTAATTGTATTGTAGATATATATAACTTAAGAGTATCAAAAGATAATATTCTGAACCTAATAAGTTCATATGATATTGTATGTGATTGCACGGATAACTTTCCATCAAGATTCCTTATAAATGATGCTTGTGTAATTCAAAATAAGCCATATGTATATGGATCAGTGCAAGGTTTTACTGGGCATATAAGTGTATTCAATTTAAATGATTCAAGCCCTAATTACAGAGATCTAATCCCTGAGGCACCACCAACTGAATTAGCACCTGATTGCTCTGAGAATGGAGTTATCGGAGTCATCCCAGGGATAGTAGGGATGATACAAGCAACAGAGATCATAAAAATAATTACCAATATAGGGATATCACTTGATGGCAAATTAATGGTTTTCAATGGCTTAACTATGAATTTTAAGACCCTTAATTTATTATCTCATAATAAGAACAGATCTATAACTAATTTGAATGATTTTGCTGATTCATATGTAGAAGATAGCATATCAGAATCTAGTTATGAAGTGATTAACATTAAACCTAAAGATATGAAGAATTTATTCAATAAAAATTCTGAGACTATTTGCGTATTAGATGTTAGAAATAAGCCGGATAAAAAGTATAATATATTTAAAAATATGATTTCAATAAAACTACGGGATATAGAAAAAGAAAAATATATCAAAAAACTAATTAAGATATCTAAAGATAAACAAATCTATACTATATGCCAAAGAGGATTTTCATCAGTTAAAGCCTCAGTCATACTAAAAAAACATAATATAAACGCTATTAATATACAAGGAGGATTTGAAGCATTTTCAGGATAAATTAAAAATCAACTCCTCTCTTCAATTCTACGCCTTTATTTGCATAATGCTTATGGCAAACCATTTCAGAATGCACACTTGCTAAATCAAAATAAGAAGGTTGATTTTTGCATCTACCTGTAATAACTATTTCTGTATCAACTGGCTTTTTTAAAAGAGTTTTAAAAATGGTTTCCTGAGGTAAAAGTTCTAAATCAACTGTTGGATTTAATTCATCGAGAACAATAGTTTTATAAAGACCACTCAAAATAGCTGCTTTGGCAATTTCCCATGCCCTTTCAGCTTCTATATAATCTATAGGCTGTTGCTGACCTCTCCACACAATTGCATCTCTACCTGAACGAAGATGATCGACTAAATGTGGGTAGCTTTCTCTTAAAGCTTCTATTGCCGCATCTTCTGTATAGCCATTCCCTCCTTTTAACCATTGCAAAATCAAAACACGATGACTCTTATCCTGTGTAATCCCCTTACCAATTGCCTGCAAAGCTTTACCAAGAGCGCTTGTTGATTTACCTTTACCATCTCCTGTATATATTTCAATCCCCCCTCCTTGTGAATTAACTCCTTTTTTATCTAAATCTCTTTCAATCATTTTATGTGACTTCATTTCTGAATGTAGCTGAGCAATTTCAATTAATTCCCTAGGAGCTGCTCTACCGGTGATAATTATTTCCATACCATTAGGTCTTTCTTTTAAAGTTTCAACAACTTCCTCAATAAGTAATAATCCTAAATCCAAAACTGGACTAAGTTCATCTAATACGAGTACTGAATAAAGAGCACTTGAAATTGCCCCTTTCGCGATATTCCACCCTCTAATAGCTTCGGAGCGATCAAATTTCGTAGCTTGATCTGCATTAAAAAACTCTGCTCTGCCTGTTCTTACATGATCGATCAAATGAGGGAATCCTCTCTGCAGCGCATCTATTGCTGCATCTTCTTCGTATTCTCTGCCAGGTCCCTTCAAGAAACGCAGTAATAAAACTCTAGTTTGCCTTTGGTCGCAAATCCCCAATCCTATTGTCCTTAACACCACTCCTAATGCGGCCTGACTCTTACCCTTACCCTCACCATCATATACATGTAATTGTCCATGATCTCTTTCTTGACTCCCTGCAGCTGTTACAATTCCTATACCTACATTTGAATTATTACGAGATTTAATATGTCTCGAATTATTACCTTTATCTTTCAAGAATTTATTCATTTGAATTATCAATATAAGTTAATTCTAAACTAACAGTATCAGTAAATTCCTGTTTTATCGTAAATCTGATTATGTACAATCAGCTTGAGGATTTAAACGAAGAACAAATCTATAAGCTAGAAGAACTTAGGCATTTCCTAAGAGAGACTAAGAAAGCTTGTATAGCTTACTCCGGCGGCGTAGATAGCACCTTTGTTGCGGCTATTGGATATGAACAACTTAATTCAAAATGTATAGCTATTACTGGAGTATCTGACGCATTATCTCTAGATTTACTAGAAGAAGCAAGGAAACAAGCCAAATGGATTGGTATTAAGCATATAGAAATTCCTACTGAAGAAATTAATGATCCTTTATATCAAAAAAACTCTAGAGATAGATGCTTTGCCTGCAAACGCGAATTACATAGACAAACAAAACTAATTGCAGTAAAAACTGAATATTCTAATGTGATTGATGGAGTGAATTATGATGATTTAGGCGACTTTAGACCAGGAATTGAAGCAGCAAAACAAGCAGGCGTTATATCTCCTTTGGCAGAATTAAAAATCACTAAACAGGATATTCGTCTAATTTCTAAATCATTAGGTTTACCTTGGTGGGATAAACCAGCTCAACCTTGTCTATCTTCTAGGATTCCTTATGGATACTCCATCTCAAAAGAAAGACTACTTAAAATAGATAAAGCGGAGAATTATATAAGGGGAATAGGCTTTCCAATAGTAAGAGTTAGATGTCAAGGCACTACAGCTAGAATAGAAATTCCTAGTAAAGAGATCTCTAGATTTATGCGTGAATATGATCGTAATAATCTTTTGGGGTTTTTTACTAAATTAGGATTTACATGTGTAAGTCTTGATCTAGAAGGACTTATTAGTGGGAAATTAAATAGATAAAGAGCAAGATTGATTACACTCTTTCTTTCCTTAGTGATTTATTAATTGAGAATGGTGCATATCTATTAATCATTTGAACATGATGAGATTTGGCTTCTAATTCACTAATCAACAAATCACAAGCTTTAGATGGGTTAGTATTGCTTCCACATGTAAACACATCTATTGCAGCATATAAACTTTCTGGCCATGTATGAATAGATAAATGAGATTCTGCAAGTAATGCGAGCGCCGTGACTCCTTGAGGCTGAAAACTATGAGTTACTAAATTCAACAATCTTGCCCCTGATTCTTTAATAGAAAGATTAATAATATTCCTAATAAATGCTTCATCATTTAATTTATCTGAATTACAATCATATAATTCCAGCATGAAGTGAGAACCAAATGCTTGCATAGATTCTGATGGTTTGTTTTTAGCACCAAGATATTTATGATTATGTGATAAATCAGTTGAATTAATTATCATTAGAAAAAGAAATTGACTCTAGGATTTAGAGAGATTGGTTAATTTAATTTTACTTAAGAATCTAGTTCTAAATCAACTATTTGAGAATTCGTTTGCCAATCCTTGGCAAAACCATCTATATGAGTAGCACTAATTAAGCATTGATTTTTGTCACCAACTTTGGAAAGTAAAGAATTTTGTCTTTGAAGATCGAGTTCAGCTAATACATCATCTAAAATTAGAATTGGATTAAAACCAGTTATTTCTTGAACTAAATCCAATTCTGCCATTTTTAATGAAAGTACTAGAGTTCTTTGCTGACCTGAAGAACCAAATTTTCTTGCTGGCAATTTATTGATCGAAAACTGTATTTCATCTCTATGAGGACCAATCTGACAATTACCAAATTTATTTTCAATTTGTCTTTGGGCCTTAAGTTGATTTTGAATAGACAGAATCATTTTTTCTTCTGAGTCAAATGAATCTATTTGACAACTAGGCAAATAAGAAATATTTAATTGCTCAATGCTTTGACTAAATAATCCATGCCAAGCTGAAGCAATTGGTTCAATTTTTTTTAATGCTCTACTTCTTCTTCTATATATTCGAGTACTAATTATTGCCATTTGTTGATCAAAAGCATCTAATAAAGATTGATCTTCTTTCCTGTTTAAAGAAAGACCATTTTTCCATAATTGTATTCTTTGCTTAAGTAAGCGATTATATCTTGATATTAAATCTATATAGACTGGCTCTAATTGATTAACAACCCTATCAAGCCAAAATCTTCTTAAAGAGGGTTCTCCTCTAACAATATTTAGGTCTAAAGAACTAAAACATACGCATCTAAAAAAATTCATTAAATCAATATGTCTCGAAAGCAAATTATTATTAAAGGAAATCCTTCTTCCACCCTTTTGATTCAGTTCGATTTTGACTAATTCATTCGTTGATAATTCTGCAGATATTAAAGCAGATTGCTCATTATGAAATATTATTTCTTTGTCAGTTCCTGTTCTATGCGAACGCAAAGTCCCCATTAATTCAACTGCTTCAAGCAAATTAGATTTACCTATACCATTTCTTCCTAAGAAAATAATTCTATTATTATTCAAAGACAAAGAAAATGATCTGTGATTCCTAAAATTGCTTAATTTTAAATTTGTTAAATTAATTGTTCTATATTAAAAACTTAAATTTAGTTGAACCATTAGAATTTGAATAAATTAATCTTGATTTATTAATTTTTGAGCATGTAGCTCAGCTGGATAGAGCATCAGATTCCGGTTCTGAGAGTCGTGGGTTCGAGTCCCTCCATGCTCGTAAATTTTTTTAAATATTAATTCCCATTACTCTGATTCCTCCAGGATCAAGCTGGAACCCATTTGCTTTCAGTGTTTTTCTAGAGGAAAAAGGAGCCTGAACAGATATGCTGCAACCTGGCATCTCTCGTGTGATTTTCTCCAATGACTTACAGATCAAAAAAGTATAAATCAAATTCTCATTAGGACCTGGCTGAGCTGCTAAATTCCATATGTTTACATTTAATCCCTTATCAGAAGTTGCTCTGATAAAACCATTTAAAATTTCTCCCTCTTCACTATAAATACAATAGAAAAAATAACTCTTCTTTATTGCTTCAATTAATTTTTTATTTGGGAAAGTATCAGACTTACAAGTTGCCAATAATTTATTTAATAAAATAGGTTTTGGCAAATTAGTAGAATCAAGATAGAAACCAGAAGGTAGTATAATTTTTCTTAATTTATTAGTTAAATTATTCAATTTACCCAGTATTTCGCATGCCTGCAGCTATACCATTAATTGTTAATAATGCTCCTCTTAATAACTCACTTCTGCTATAAGTTCTAGTTTGATCATCGTCAAATACACTTATTTCACTTATTGGCGGCTGTCGATTCTGACTTCTTAATCTTTTCAATAATGAAACCTGCAAGAAACCCAAAGGAACAATAGTTTTATTTCTCAACTCGACTGACATTTGTAAATCAGGGTCAGCCGATAATAATTTGTTTTGATTGGTAATACTTAATATTAATTCTTTTGATAAATAATATTCATCAGAAATAATTTTAAAGATTTCTGCAAAAGCCTTTTCATTTTTTTTGCTTCCAAGAGAATCAACATAATATTCAGCAACATTTAAATCAACTTTAGATAAAGTCATTTCAACCTTGGAAATCAACATTCTAAAGAAAGGCCATCTTTGATTTAGCATTCGCAAAATTTCTATTTGATGAGGATCATTTTTTAATTCGTTATTTAATGCAGTACCAACCCCAAACCAACTAGGTAGCAAAAAGCGACTTTGTGTCCAACCAAACACCCAGGGAATCGCTCTAAGTGAAGAAAAATCTTTTGATCCTTTTTTTCTCCTTGCAGGTCTGCTTGAGATTTGTAATTTACTTATCTCTTCAATTGGCGTGATCTCTTGAAAAAAACCAATTAAATCTGGATTGTCATGTACTAAAGATCTATAATGATTTCTAGAGGTTTCTGCCAATCTAGTCATCAATCCATTCCATTCATGCATAGCATCTAGCTGATTAGTAACCAAACTATTTTGAATAACGGCAGTAGTAACTGTTTCTAAGTTGTATAGGGCTAATTCAGGTAAACTATATTTGGAAGCCAAGACTTCGCCTTGCTCAGTTATCTTAATGCGACCTTGCAATGTTCCACTTGGCTGAGCAAGTATGGCTTGATAGGCTGGTCCCCCCCCTCTACCCACAGATCCTCCTCTCCCATGGAATAGCCTTAATGCAATCCCCTCCTTAGAAGCTAGATTTTGTAAGGCTAGTTGAGCTCTATGAATTTCCCAATTACTTGATAAAAAACCAGAATCTTTATTACTATCTGAATAACCAAGCATTAATTCTTGAATTGGTTGAGATTCCTCACCAACTTTTGGAAGAAGATTACGATATAAATCATAATTGAATAATTCTCCAATTACTTCGGGTGCTCTCTGAAGATCCTCCACTGTTTCAAACAAGGGAACAATCAATAATTGTGATCTTTTAGAAATCGGATCTACTAATCCTGCTTCTTTAGCTAATAAAAGTACTTCTAAAATATCTGAAACACTATGACTCATTGAAATAACATATGAATGGCAAATTCTAGGTCCAAATTCTTCCTGCAATCTTTGAACCATTTTCAACACAGCAAATGTTTCTTTCGTATCTTTAGACCAATTCACAGCATGAGGAATAATAGGGCGTCTGGTTTGAAGTTCATTCTTCAACCAATTTATTTTTTCTATATCACTCAGGTTGTTATAGCTGATCTTTAAATTTAAATATCGCGTTAATTCATCAATTGCATTATTATGTCTCGAACTTTCTTGCCTAATATCAAGAGTTGCAAGAGAAAATCCAAAAATATTTACTTGAGTCAGCAAAGTATCTAACAAATCGGAATGTAAATTTGTGCTATTAAGACTTTGCTGTATTAGTTCAAGATCACTTTTAAAGCTTTCTACAGTTCGATAATGAGACTTATCATTAATCTGTAAGAGATTTTTTGATTGTTCAGATTGATCTAAGGAATGTTCCCAACCTGAGTCAGATAACAGCTGATTTCTGTCTAAAGTTAATTGGAGTCTTTCTATAACATAACTAAGCTTCAATCTATAAGGCTCAGAACGATATCGAGTTGCTCTTTGCTCATAAATCTTAGGAAATCTAACCCTATCTATTTCAAGTGATTCAAGCAAAGATGTGCTTACTTGACTCCATTGCATTGAAATACTGAGCTGATCTCGTAAATGCGAAACAGCTGTCAAATATCTTTCTAACATTAATTTCCTTTGATAACAGGCAGTTCGCCAAGTTATTTCAGGAGTGACAGATGGATTACCATCCCGATCAGAACCCACCCAAGAGCCGAAATTACAAAAAGATTCAAGAGGAATTTGAACATCCGGATAATTGTTGACAAGAGCAGATTGAACACGCCTTTTCAATTGAGGCATTGCATCAAATAAAACTTGCTGAAAATAATGCAATGCATAATCAACTTCATCTAAAACAGAAGGCTTGAATTGATGAAGTTCATCTGTTCTCCACCAAAGCCTAATTTCTTCTTTTAATTGTAATTTCAATTCATTAAAATCATTTTTCGAAGATAAATTATCTGATTGAATTTTTTGCAATAAGTTTGCAATCTTCCTTTGTTTATGCCTTACTGTATGTCTTACTATTTCAGTAGGATGAGCTGTAAAAACTAATCTGATGTCCATTTCTTGTAATAGTCTCTCTATTTTGCCTGGAGGTACATTTAACTTTCTTAGCCTTTTGAATAATTCTTTAAAAGTTACTGGAGCATTCTGTTGAGCTAAAGCAGGCGTAAATGGATTAAGAGTATCTGATGAATCATTATGATCAACAAGAGAAAAGCTTTCAATATATCTATCTTCTTCAATACGCTGCTCTAAAATATTAACCAACTGAAAATATAGAGAAAAAGCTCTTGCAGCAGAGATTGATTCTGAAAGATCCATATTATTAATCAATGAAACTATCTCATTTCTTGCAAGAGAAAAATCCTTATTCTGCCCTAACTTTGGATAGCTTAATTCTTTGAGATTCAATAATTTATTTGCCTGCTGACTAGAACATTCTTCTCTGAGTACTGAAATCCATAGATCTTCTATGAGTTCTAAGTATTGGTGAAGTAAATTATTCTCAGAATGATTAAGATTCAAAGAATTAAATTCCTTTTTAGAACCAATAGTCTGATTTGTGTCATCAAATGATGATTGTAAGGACTGGTTATTGCTCATTTATCTAGTAATAGCTATTTGAGTACGATTAATAAAACTTTCTTCATCCTTCATAATTTTAGAATAATTATTCATTATTTTCTCAATAGAAATTCCTTGCTTATATAACTCCAACCAAACTATTGCCTGATTACCTGACTTTAGAACTTCATACAAAGGAATTAAAAGGTGAAAAATATTCATTTCCTTAGCCAACTCAGAGACCTCATCCAGAATAGATTGGATCCAATCCCGACAAATAATTTCTCGTCCATCTTTCCAATGTTTTAAAACTGCATCTAAACTACTTTTCGCGACTGAAATGTCATTGGCATCAGATAAAGAAGCCAGGTAAGCGATATTTAATTCGCTACCTTTTAAAGGATCTAATTCTTCTGGACTTCTGAATAAACTCAAAATTCTTAGTTCAAGTAAAGCTGTTACAGCAACTAATAAATCAGTATTTGAAATCAAGTCGCATATCCTTAACTCTAGTCTATCAAGTTGATAAGGTCTAACAGGTCCATTAGGTCTAACTGAAGACCAAAAGTGTCTAATATTATGCATTTCCCCTTCCTCAAGCTTAGCCTCTATCCATTGAGCATATTCTTGATGATTTCTAAAGATAGGAACTATTGCAGGAGTTTTAGGAAATTGAATCCATCTTTGAGAATGCACACCAGATTCTAATCCATACAAAAAAGGTGAACTAGCACTCAAAGCTAAAAACAAACAAGCTTCGCATCTGACTAATCTCACAGCGGCAAACAATTTTGAAATATTATTAATTCCAATATTTATATGAACACTTGCAGTGGCTATTGAAGTACCATATTTTTCTTCAATAAAATTATGATATTCATTCTTCAAATCAGATCTCTGAAATTTCTCGCTTCCCTTAAAACAAAGTGAAGAAGAAGGAAGAATTGTCAACCCCTTCCCTTCAAGAAATTTTCTTAATTTTCTTCTAGGAGCTAATAAATATTCTTTTAATTCCAAATAATCTGAATCAGGGTAAGTAATATATTCAATATTTCTGGCATCAGGCTCTTTTACGAATTCAGGAAATACTTTTTGAATATCATCAGATATTCCTATATGAGAATTAGAATTCCCAGTAAAAAGTTCAACTTCAAAACCTTTTTTAAGAAAATTTGATTTCATTCATTCTATCCTTTGAGGCATGAAAGAGCAGTAAAAAGACCTCTCGCTTTATTTATTGTTTCCTCATATTCTTTAACAGGTGATGAATCTGCTACTATCCCTGCCCCTGCTTGAGCATAAATATTATACCCCCCTCCTTGCAATGGAGATAGAATCATTGTACGAATTGTTATTGCTGTATTAAGGGAACCATTTATATCTATAGATCCATATATCCCTGAATATGGACCCCTAGCATCTTTCTCTAATAGATTAATTAATTGCATAGCTTTTATTTTAGGAGCACCAGTAACAGTACCTGCTGGAAATGTTGCTTTTAATAGATCCCAAACATCCATACCTGGTTTTAAGATACCCTCTACCTCACTAACAATATGCATCACATGCGAGTATTTCTCTATCGACATCAGATCTTTAACTTTTACAGAACCTGTTTCACAAACGCGACCTAAATCATTCCTACCAAGATCAACCAGCATTACATGCTCAGCAACTTCTTTAGGATCATTAATTAATTCATCTTTCAATTGATTGTCAATAAGATTATTTTTTCCTCTTGGTCTAGTACCAGCAATAGGTTTTAGAGATGCAATAAATTTATTATCTTTCATTTTTTGTGCCTTCACCATTACTTCGGGACTTGATCCAATCAAATACCAATCTCCGAAATTAAAAAAGGACATATAAGGAGATGGATTAACCATTCTTAAACTTCTATAGATTTCAAATGGAGAATTATTAACTTTCGCATGGAATTTCTGACTCAAGACAAGTTGAAAGACATCACCTTTACTGATATATTCCTTCGCATCAAGAACAGCTCTTTCAAAATCTGATCTAATCCAATTACTTTTATAAGTGATTTCCTGATTACTATTCATATCCCACGCCAAAGGCTTAACTAAAGGTAATTCCTTTGACATCTGCATTTTTATTTCAGATAAGGATAGACAGGAACTCCTGAATATATTGGGAAATTCTTTCTCTTCTATACCATTAATATCAGCATAGACTATGGCTGTAATTACTCTTTTTAATTGATCAAAGACTATTAGTTTATCAAAAAACATCCATTGGCCATCCGGGAAATCCTCAGACTGATTTTTATTGCACTTAACAACTGGTTCTATCCATTGAATCAATTCATAACCCCACATTCCATATAATTGTCCGACAGAAGGCAAGCCATCTAATTCAATTGATTTATATTTACTCATCCAACCTTTCAATAAGATCAGAGGGTTTCCACTCTCTTCCTCAACTTTTCCATCTCTCCAAACCCTATGAGTGGAGTCACCTTTTGATTGAGCTGTCCATTTAGGATCAAACCCCACAATGCTCCATCTGCCAATATTTTCTCCTCCTTCAACAGATTCAAGTAGAACACCTTTCTGATGTTTATCGGCAATTTTCAACCAAGTTGTTAAAGGTGTTTCTAAATCTGCCGGCCAACTTTCATATATAGGAATATAATTAGATCCTTTTGATATAGCCTGATTAAAATACTTTAGATCGGAACTGACCATAACTAAAATTCACAGCCCCTAAATTGTCAGTATACTCTTTTACGATTAAAACAATCTGTATTATTAGTCATAAGTTTTTTTATCCGTAAATTTCAATGATGCAGGATTAGGATTCTCTCCAATTCTTCTTGGGTTATGATTTTCTTTTTCCCTACCTTCGTTAACCTTTTCTGGGAAAACTCCATCTTTAGGATGAAGATATTCCATTTCTCCACCAGGGAAAATCCTATAGATTTTAAAATTTTCTATTCTTGGTTTAAAAGCTCTAAGTTGAGTTCCTAATGCCAAACATTGCTCTTTTCTTGCAAAATACATCAAATTATCACCTTCATTCATGAGTGCTGCTCCACCAGTAGGTAACTCAAAAGCCTGCGATTTTGGACTATTCCAAGTTATTGCATATTTCTCTTCAGTTTCTGCAGCATTTAGTAAGCCACCTGTACTTCCTATATGCTTGGGAAAATCACCAGTTAATTGTTCGCTCATTTGTATCAAAGTAATCTTTTCTATGTACTAAAAAAACTAACATCAATATCTACTTTATGAACAGAATCAATCGAGAATGCTTAACACCATTCAATAAACAATATGTGATTTTTGCTCAATCAACCTCGGCAATAGGGAAAAAGACAGTTAATCCAGTACCTTTTCTTTGCCTTACATGCCCTCCTAAACTAGCTAACATCCTTTTGGTTGCTCCTTTAGAAAGCTGCAAACTACCAGTCTCAGAATTCCAATTTAAAACAGTTCCAAGATCAGCTCCTAATTCTGCAATAAAATCAGATCCATAAGAAGATCCATCATCATCAACAAAAAGCTGCAGCTTCAACCTCTGTCCAGCCGGGGATAGCTCTAATACTAGAGTTTTTCCTGATTGCAATCCTCTTGAATTTTTATCAATAATACCTTTCAGCATTACTTCTAATTTTTCAGAATTACTAAAAATCCTAGGTAAATCTCTTGATATTTCTAAGCGAAAAAAGATCCCTCTCCTCTTCAATTGAGTTTTCCATTCTGGCGCTAAATCATGAAGGATAACCCCAAGATCTATAAGGGTCAAATCTAATTTAGGTTCGTTATTTCTTTCTAATTCAACAGCTTTAAAAATTAGTCCAAATCTATTAATTTGTTCAGTACATTCATTATCAATCTGAATCAGTCTTTCTTTAAAAGGTTCTAGTAAGTCATCCCTCCTTAATAAAGATCTAATTAATGTTCTAATTGTGGAAAGAGGTGTTCTAACTTCATGAGATATCGCTTCCAAGATAGTAATATCGTTGATTTGATTTGGATTAATCTTCTGTTTGGAATCATTTTCTATAAACGTTTGGATATTTACACTAGGAGCCATACCTGCAAGTTTTGAAGAAAGAAGAGGCCAGAATCTATTTGCCAATTGATCATCAATATTTAAGATTCCTATTTCTTCCATAACTTTTTTTATCTCATTTGAGTATTCAGTATCTTCTAAATTCAGTCTTGCTTCGAGCATTGTAATTAACTCCTTCAGAGAATTACGATCAGATCTCATTAACAGTTTTCTATTGTCAGTAGGTCCATGTAATGCAAGAGCAACTTGAATTTCGGAGGTTATTAAAATCAAAAAAGGATCTAAACCATCTTCTTTTCTAAGGGGAAGACTTTCATATTTCCTATGATCGTTATTGATATTATTAGATAAAGTTTCAGGTAATAATCCAAAATTATCTTTCATCGTATTTAAACTTTCTGGAGTCCAAACCCAACCTTTCATTTTGTCAAGTAATTTTGTTTCATAAAGAGATGGCAAAGGAGCAGTAATCCATAAACCATTATTAATATCTGATTTAAGAAGAAAATCTTGCTGAATTATTTCCAATGACGCCCACCACATTCTTCTAGCGGTAACTTCATCAACACCCCCTTGATTTACTCCTTCGGACATCTTGGCTTGTATTGACTTTAGATAAATTGTTTTGCTCAAATTTCTTACCTTAAAGATCTAGTTCGTTTAAAAACAGATAAACACAATCCAATACATGTAAAGTTAATTAATAATGCTGTTCTTCCATAACTCATAAAAGGAAGAGGTATTCCAGTTACAGGTCCTAATCCAATTGTCATAAATATATTTACCATTATTTGAAAAACAAATACTCCAACAATTCCAATGACAATAAAAGATTCAAAATCAGTCCTAGCAGTTCTAGATATACGAATTAATTTAACTATAAGTAATAAGAATAAAAGAGCAACAATAAAACAACCTATAAATCCCGTTTCTTCGCCCAATGCACTAAAAATGAAATCTGTATGCTGCTCAGGAATAAATTTTAGTTTGGTTAATTGTCCATGAAAAACACCCGTACCATAAATACCACCTGATCCAATTGCAATTTTGCTTTGCAATAAATGATATCCTCCTCCCAAAGGATCAAGTTCGGGATTTATAAATAATAACAATCTATCCCTTTGATATTCTCTTAAGCCATTTTCCCAGAACCAAGGTGTCAAGAATGCAACCGCTAAATGTATGCCAATACTGAATAATGGAAATAAAATTTTTCTAGAACTTGAAACATAAGCAAGATATCCAATAAATGGAATCCATAATATTAATAAGTTAGGCAGATTACATGAAATAATAGCTGAAACAATAATAAATAAAGCAATCAAGGCCCATTGAGCTGGCATATTTGCCCAATAAAGCATAAGTAATAAAACCACTCCTAAGACTAATGATGTGCCTAAGTCAGGCTGAGTAAAAATCAGAATCCAAGGAATGAAAATGACTATTATAGGAATTAATAATTCAGAAAACTTTGAAAGATCTCTTCTAATCAATGTTAGAGATAAGGCTAATATAGAAGTTAATTTTGCTACTTCAGAGGGTTGAAAAGTAAACAAACCAACGTCCAACCATCTTTGGGCTCCAGATATAGTAATTCCAAAAAAATTAACTAAAATAAGAGATAATATTGATATTAAATATGCAGGAAGAACTGATTTCTTAATTGAATCAATAGGAACCAATGAAATGAAAATTGCCAATCCAATTCCAATTAAACCGCTAATCAAATGACTAGTAAAATCATTATAATTTGATTCTCTTTGTATAGTTGCTATTAGATATGTAGACAATAAAACTAAAATTATGGGGATCAAAAGAATACTTGAAGAAATAATCTGAAAAACTTTTAAGACTCCTTTATTCTTTTTACTGATATTTAATATATTAGACTTCATAAATAATCATCAAGATAATTGCTTAGCAATGATTTCAGCAAGATTAATAAATTGTTCGGCACTTTTGCTCAAGTTTTTACTTCTTACTATTGGAATACCATTATTACTATCTTCAACGATTGGAAGTTCTATAGGTATTTGAGAGAGTAAACATACATTATTTTCTTTCGCTAATTGCAAACCCCCACCAGATCCAAAAATATCATATTTCTTTTCTGGTTGTTCAGGTGGAATAAATCCTGACATATTCTCAACTACTCCCAAAATTGGAACATTCAACTGCTTAAACATTGATAAACCTCTTCTAGAATCTTGTAAAGAAACTTTTTGAGGAGTTGTAACTATAATTACACCTGCCATAGGAACTGCTTGTGCTAAAGAAATCTGGGCATCACCTGTTCCAGGAGGTAGATCAACAATTAAATAATCTAATTGCCCCCATTCAACTTGATATAAAAATTGCCTAATTATTCCATTCAACATTGGTCCTCTCCAAATTACAGGTTGGGCTTCCTCAATAAGAAATCCCATAGATACTAGTGAAATTCCATGCTTCTGAATAGGTACTAATCTTTGATCTTCACCACTACCATAAACTTTTGGGCTATCATTATTTACTCCCAACATTAAAGGGGTATTAGGACCATAAATATCGGCATCAAGCAAGCCAACCTTATGACCAATTGATGATAATGCACAAGCCAAATTTACTGCCACTGTACTTTTACCAACCCCTCCTTTGCCACTACTTATAGCTATAACTCTTTTAACTCCATCAATTGATTGTTTTTGTGGAATTTCTTCAGTACTAGGTTTTTTCGTATTATCATTTGATGTATCTAATTCTATTTGTACATCAGTTATCTCTTCTAATGAGGTTAATTTAGAACGAATTTCATCAACAATTCTTGATCTTTGAGATTGTGCAAAGTTTGGCAACCCTAATCTAACAATTGCTCTTGGAGGATTTATTCTTATTTGACTTAGCCATCCTAGCTCTATTAATGATTTACCACTACCACTATCAGTTACCTCGGCAAGAATTTTTAAAGCATACTCTTCAGTCATGAATGAATCTCCAGTAAGATAATATTAGGTCCTTTGACTTAAATATTGAAGTTAAAAAGATTAAAAACTATGTAGAGAATTCATAGTTCTTGGAAATCTAGCAAGATTTCATAGAAATAATTATGAAATCTTAGCAATCGAACTTAATTTATCCAACAATCATCCATTAATCAGTTATGACTCAAACTCCACCAAAGAACTCAAGAGAAAAAGCTCAGAAATTAGTCAAAGGATTACAAGACTCAATATGCAATGGATTAGAAACAATTGATGAAAAAGGTTCGTTTCAAGAAGAAAGCTGGGAAAGACCTGAAGGGGGTGGCGGTCGTTCAAGAGTAATGAAAAATGGCTCTATATTTGAACAGGCGGGTGTTAATTTCTCAGAAGTTCAGGGTGATAAACTACCAAATTCAATCGTCAGCCAAAGACCCGAAGCCAAGGATCACCCCTGGTTCGCTACTGGGACTTCAATGGTATTACACCCGAGAAATCCTTTCATTCCTACAGTTCATCTTAATTACCGATATTTTGAAGCTGGTCCAGTCTGGTGGTTTGGAGGAGGTGCTGATTTAACTCCTTTTTATCCATTTTTTGCAGATGCAAAACATTTCCACAATGAACATAAAAAAGCTTGTGAAAAATTTGGTGATGGAATTCACGATGTTTTTAAACTTTGGTGTGATGAATATTTCTTTCTAAAGCATAGGAATGAGACAAGAGGAATAGGAGGGATATTCTTTGATTATCAAGATGGCTCTGGAGAACTGTATAAAGGGCAAAACCAAAAAAGTGCAGCTGCTGTTTATTCTGAAAGTATTGGGAATGTAAATATGAGTTGGGATGAATTATTTAATTTAGCAAAATCATGTGGAGAAGCTTTTTTGCCAGCATATGAACCGATTGTAAAAAAAAGGAAACTTATTGATTTCAATGATTCGCAGAGAAATTTTCAATTATATAGAAGAGGAAGATATGTAGAATTTAATCTTGTATGGGATAGAGGAACAATTTTTGGTCTGCAAACAAATGGAAGAACTGAATCTATTTTGATGTCTTTACCACCACTGGTTCGATGGGAATATGCTTTTAAAGCTGCTAAGAATTCAAGAGAAGAATTATTAACTAAAATCTTTACCAAACCTCAAGATTGGTTGAATGATATAAATCTAGAAAATGAGTGCAAAGAATTAAAAATTTATGATTAAAATATTTATCTAATTTCTATGAGATGTAAATATATATAAATTTGGATTGAATTGAGATAATGATTAATAAATTCTTATATAGGCGTCTTAAATAAATTTCCCTCAGTCTTTAATTTTAGTTTATTGGACAAATCATTATCTAAAGCAATTAATTCATCTCGATGAGCACGAATCTTAAATTTACTACCTGATTGATTAGAACTTTCTATTAATTTCAATTCTAATTCTTCTATCCTTCTAGCACTTTTAGTATAGAAATAACCAGTTAAAGGACCTCCTATCAAAGTGATCAACATAGGCCACCAAGTTAATTCAGGAAAGATTTGTATTATGACTAGTGCTATACAAGCAGAACCAATAGAACCTAATAAAGACAAAAAAGCTGCAAAAGACAAACTTGATGCAACAAATCCTTTGAACTTTATGACTTTCTCATCAACATTAACATCATCATTATTCCATCCTCTTTTCTTTAGCCAAATACATATCTGATCCATAATATAAACAGAATTTAGTTCTGAATATATTTCTACAACTGTAGTTCTATCTTTACTTGAGGCTTTTAAAAAGAAAAATAATCCAATAGATAAAAGAATAGTTAATAAAAGAATTGATGGTAGAGAATTACTCATAAAAACTAAACTATAATTAAAATATACTCTATAAAGAAGTTACCTTATAATAATAAATAAATCCAAATTTGATGGTAATCTCATTATCTCTTGATATTAAAAATAATAATAAATGTAGTTTATGTCAAATTCCAAAAAAATCATATAATTTAAATAAGAACATTGATTAACGAATAAAGCTTTGAATAAGAAAACAGAAATTACCTTTTTTGAAAATGATCTTGATCAAGATTTCTTTGATCTATATTCAACTTCTAACTCTCTAGCTATCGATACAGAAGCGATGGGATTAATTCATGGAAGAGATAGGTTATGCTTAATACAAATTTGCAATGAATTAGGAAATATTACTTGTATAAAGCTAGCTATTAATAATACCAATTCTAAAAAACTAAAAACAATACTAGAATCAGAAAAAATCACAAAAATCTTCCATTTTGCAAGATTCGATGTCGCAGCATTAAAATGCAACCTCTCAATAGAAGTGAAAAATATTTTTTGTACAAAAATTGCAAGTAAACTTGCAAGAACATATTCTCCAAAGCATGGTCTCAAGGAATTAATTAATGAAATGTGTGGGATAGAACTAGATAAAAAATATCAATCTAGCGACTGGGGATCAACTCAGAAACTTTCTCAAGAACAATTGAATTATGCATCTAATGACGTCAAGTATTTAATCAATGCAAGAAATAAACTAGAAATAATTCTAAAAAGAGAAGGCAGAATGGAACTAGCTCAGAAATGCTTTGATTGCATTCCTACATTTGCAGATTTAGATATTGGTCACTATCAAAATATTTTTGAACATTAAATAGTTTTATTATTAATCCTCAGTCATGAAGTTCTCTTCTTCTTCTAGAGCCTTCATTAAATTATCTAATATCACAACTGATTGATTATTTGGATCAGATTCTAAATCGAGTTCTTTTAGAATTATTTTAGCAGCGGCTATCCGATCTATAGATTTTTGAGAAGATTTTTTAGCAGCTAATAATTCCACCTTTTTTCTTGCAGATGAAATACTGATGCTTAAAGAACCTGCGATCTTTGCACATAACTTTATGTATTCTTGATTTGCCAAGGATGCCATGATGAAAAGTTAAAAAGTTTAAATAAATTTAATTAGACAAGAAAGTACTCTTTATTAAATTAGCGATAGCCTTACTTCCTCCTTCTTGCCCCATACGCATAATACCTTGAGAACCTAATTTATCTCTCAACACACTATTTTCAAGCAAGTTTTCAAGACTATTTATAACGTCTGAAACACTTTGGCATGGTTTAACCGCTCCTCCAAGCAGTCTACTTTGTCTATTCGCAAATTCCCTAGTAAACTGAGGTCCTTTCCCAGGGACTGAAATAGACGGAACGCCTAATCCGGCAAGCTGCTCAGTAGCAGTTCCAGCATTGGCTAAACCTACTTCTGCATAAGAGCACCAATCAAAGAACATTCCTGGACCTAAAACTATTAATTGATTGTTCTTTCTCCAAAGAGCGTGACCACCAATTCCTAGATCTAGATTCTGATCTTTTTTATAATGATATCGAATTAAAATCATTTCTAAAGTTTTGATAGATGGAGTATTGGCAGTAGGTACCAAAATAACTGTTTGATTTCTCAGAAAAATTGTTTGAAGTATATATAAGAATTTCTCAAAATTACGAGAAGCTTCGGGATCTCTGCTCCCACATAGAATAATTAGCCTACGATAATTGCTCAAAACTTTTGGTAATAAATTAACTTTGGTTATGCCATCCATCATTGGATTACCAAGAAACTTTGCTTGGACTCCTTTCTTTATTAATGAATTTGCAGTTAATTGATCTCTCATAATTATCATTTTGCATCTAGAAGACCTCATTAAAAATAATTCCCAAGGTTCCCACTCAGTACCTTTCATCAAATGATATAAATAAGAAATTGAATTCTTTGGTCCATTAATCCAAGTATGATCGCTTTTAGGAGTTCCTATAAATCCAAAAGAAGAACTCAAAGTATAAGCAAAAAATAATGGTAATAAATCCCCAATTGCAATTACATGAAAACCCTCTAAAGATTTCTTTCTTGTATAAATCCAGTTGCTCCATAGTAAATAAAACAGACCTTTTCTAATGTCCTGATAGAGAAATCGCAAACTTTGATTATTAAATCCACCACTAGGTAGAGATCTAGATATACCAACTTTTCTGAAATTTTTCAGTCTATTCAATCTATCAAGAATCTTTCCATCGCCAACTAAGGGAATAGCTTCAACATTAACTTCTGGATATTCTTGAATTAAACATTCGATTATTCTTAATGCTATTAAATCCTCACCATGTCCATTAGTTATAACAAGAACATTTTTCGCATTTAAACTGATACTATTCTTATAAGAAGATATTTCTTTCTGTTTTGAGGCGGCATGGCCAAGTGGTAAGGCAGAGGATTGCAAATCCTTTATCCCCAGTTCGAATCTGGGTGCCGCCTTTCTAAATTTAATTTTCATATATTCTCTAAATCTTTTAATGAAAAAAAATTGCATAAATGATTTATTTTTTTAATAATTAAATAATTCTAAGAATTATATTAATAAATATTATTATACATATTTTCTATGAAATTTATATATCTATATACATTATTGAATATCTATAATTCTTGATCTAAATATTATCAATAAACATTAATAATTATGATCTGAAACACAAATACCTAAGCACCTAATTCAATTTGAATTTGTTCTTTTACAATGATTGCATAAAATCTTTTCTTGATTATTTGTTAAATTTTTACTTTTAGGAATAGATGATTCATCTTTAAATTCTAAATTAACGTTTTTTTCTATTGAATCAAATAAATTCTCATGCATTCTTAATATTAATACTTGAATCGAGATTAACAACTACAGGAACACTTTGAGAAGCAGGAATATCCATTATTCTCACCGTTTGCCTATCATTCTCTAGAGGTTCTTCACCGCTATCCTGTAGCTCTTCTTCTCCTGCAGCACATACGCTTAAAGCTTCTCTAAGCAAAGAATCAAATGTTGCTCCAGGTAGTCTATGCCTAGCAACCTCCAAAAATGTTCTAGGTAATGATTCTGAAGCTGCATCTTTTAAAGCTGGGTTATTTTTTCTATGGCTTTGCTCTTCTTCAATAGCTCTTATAAATCTTTGCGTAACATCTCTTTTTGTTGATGCCTTAATTAAAGTATCATTCTCTGCGGTACCAGCATTAACCTCTTGTTCTAAATCATAAAGACGAGTCTCTAAACTATTTAAAACCTCATTCGATTCTTTAGATATATGGCCTAATTGACCATCAGACAAATTAGGCAAATCAGCAACATAAACTTTTCCATGATCTCTTAGAGTCAGGAAAGTTGGTCTAGGTCCTTGATTTTGTCTACCAGAGTTAGAATCACCATTTATTTTTCTGGGAGGAGTTGGTCCTGCTGAACTACGTCTACGTGTAATCCTTTGATTGTTTTCAAAAGGCATTGATTTTCTAAATCTAATTACTATAATGTCCGAACTATTTTGTTCGCTAAACTATATAGTACTATCTAAGGCTAAATTTGAGAAAACTTAACTTTCTTTAGTAATAAATAATTTCCCTATAATATAATTGATTTTATTTTTTTTGCGGAATACCCAATATCCTATTGGAATTATTTATTTTTGAATTGACTACTTCTCCTAAGCACCAAGCTTTAGTATTATGATTATTGCAAAATTTAATAACTTCTTTTGAATCATCGATACTAACTATTAGACATAAACCTACGCCTAAATTAAAAGTATTCCATAATTCATATTCTGGTATATCACCATAATGTTGGATTAGCTTAAATAAAGATGGTATTTCCCATGAATTTAAATTAATTTTGATATCAAAATTATTTGGTAAACATCTTGGTAAGTTTTCAGGTAAACCACCACCAGTTATATGAGAAATACCCTTAATAAATATTTCTTCTTTTAGTAATTCATGGATTAAATTTGCGTATATTGTAGTTGGTTTGAGTAAGTCATCATATAATTTATTCTGTGCTTTATTATTAACCTGTTCCTCAAGAATAGATGAATTAGATAATACCTTACGAATGAGACTAAATCCATTACTATGAGGTCCTGAACTTTCTAGAGCTATTACTAAATCTCCCTCTTGAATTTTACTCCCATCTATTATCTTTTCTTCATCTACCAAACCCACGCAAAACCCTGCCAAGTCATATTGACCACTTTTATAGAATCCAGGCATTTCAGCTGTTTCTCCTCCTATTAAAGAACAATTTATTTCTTTACAGCTATCTGCAATACCCTTTACTACTTGCGATAAATCAAATTGATTTAATAATCCTGTTGCCATGTAATCCAAGAAAAAAATGGGTTTTGCTCCTGTTGTAATTACATCATTTACACACATAGCTACCAAATCGATTCCTACTTCATAATGACTTGATTGTTCTTGAGCTAATTCTAATTTAGTCCCAACTCCATCGGTACCGGCGACAAGTACAGGACTTTTCATGGAGTGCAAAGGTAACTTTATTAACCCACCAAACCCTCCTAATCCTCCTATTACGGAATCTGAATGTGTTTGTTCAACATATCCCTTTATTTTATCAATAAATGATCTACCAGCATCAACATCGACTCCTGAAGACTTGTAATCCATAAAAGGGTAAATTAACTTATATTATAGATATTCCATTGAAGATTACTTTTGTCCATGAAATATGAAGTTAACAGACTTTTAAGATATAACAATTTGAGATAGTGGCACTTACTAAATTATTAACGAATGCAGATCTTAGGGAATGGAAAATGAGTATTCCTCAAGACATAGGGTTCATTCCTACCATGGGTAGCTTGCATGAAGGACATTCTGAATTAATTAAGTTTTCTAAAAAATTATCTAAGAGAGAAAACATAGTTAGTCTAGTAGGGGTTTTTGTTAATCCTACTCAATTTGAAAATGAAAAAGATTTCATAAATTACCCAAGTGATAATAATTTGGACTCCAAATGTGCAATGAAAGCAGGAGCAGATGCTATTTGGCTTCCAAATATTGAAGAAATTTTTCCAAAAGGATTAAATGATAATTTCTCAGTTATCTCTCCAGATTATCTCTCCAATAAGCTATGCGGACTTACCAGAAAAGGACATTTTAATGGGGTATCAAATGTAATAATCAGATTACTTAATATTGTTGAACCAAAATTCCTTATTTTAGGGGAAAAAGACTGGCAACAATTAATAATAATTCGACAACTTGTCAAAGACTTTAATCTTAAGACAATAATCAAATCTGTTCCTACTCATAGAGATAAAGATGGACTTGCATCAAGTTCTCGGAATATATTACTCTCCAATTCGGAGAGAAGTAAAGCTAGTAAATTTTCACAAACATTATTAAAAATAAAAGATGATTATTCAAATCAGAATCCAATAAAGATTACCCAAATAAAGAAAGATCTTGCGGCTTATAATCTTAATATTGAGTATCTAGAACATATAAATCATTTAACTTTTAATTCGGTTAATGATAATGATAATATATCTTTAATAGCAGGGGCAATTTGTTTAGAAAACACTCGCCTAATAGACCACATTTTTTTAATGCAACGAGATCCTATAATCGCAATTGATGGACCAGCAGGCGCTGGCAAAAGTACAATTACTAAAGCCTTAGCAAAAGAACTTAATCTTATTTATCTTGATACAGGTGCAATGTATAGAGCCATTGCTTGGTTGTTAAAAGATAAAGATATAGATATATCAAAACAAAATGAGTTATTAGATTTACTAAAAAATATAAAGATTATCTTCAAATTTAAAACCAATGATCAAGAAGTATTCATTAACAATAAAAATGTGACAAATGTAATCAGATCTCCTGAAATCAGTAACTATGTATCAGAAATATCGGCAATACAAGAAATAAGAGAATTACTAACTTCTCAACAAAGGGAAATTGGAAATCAAGGGGGGATTATTGCAGAAGGTAGAGACATAGGAACTACTGTTTTCCCTGAAAGTGATTTAAAAATCTTCTTAACAGCTAGTATTCAAAAAAGAGCAGAAAGAAGATATAAAGAATTACTTAATAAAGGATTCCAATCAATTAATTTCGAAGAAATAAAGCAACAAATAATTAATAGAGATAAAGAAGATCAAAACAGGAAATATTCCCCTCTCATTAAAGCAAAAGATGCTATTGAAATAAATACAGATAACCTAACAATTAATCAAGTTAAAATAGAAATTAAAAATTTATTTGAAGAAAAAATACCAAAGGAATTATGGGAATAGAATTATAGATTTAAATTATCAATTAATCCATCAGTAGCTTCTTCTAATATATCCAAAACATCTTCAAAACCGCTTTCTCCTCCATAATAAGGATCAGGCACATCTCTTAAATTCTCTGAAGAAGAATAGTCTAAAATGCATTTGATTTCTAATCCTGGCTTAATTAAGGCCTGTTTAGCAAGATTTCTGACATCTCTATAATTACTATGATCCATAGTCAAAATTAGATCAAATTCTTGAAAATCATCCAAAATAATTTGACGAGAAATACTTTTAATTTCTATATTTCTCTTCCTTGCAGCTTTAATCATCCTAAAATCAGCTGAATTACCAGCATGCCATGCGCCTGTCCCAGCAGAATCAACTTTAAATAAACTATGACAATCTAACTCAGTTATTTTATTTAGAAAAATTGCTTCAGCAGCAGGAGATCTACAAATATTACCGAGACAAACAAAAAGTATCTTCTTCATTAAGAATTAGTTTATTTATAATCTAATATATATCATTTATCTTGGAAATAATATTCTATTTATATATTCTTCAGTCCATTCTTTACCATAAAAAGTTTTTAACATTGTTCTTGCAGGATCTTTTTCTGCTCGAAAAGAAAGATAATTATATTGACCATCTCCTAGTAGAATTGCTAATTCTTTCTCAACCTTATTAGAAGAATTAAGAATCTCTAAGAAAATATTTATATAATGAATATAAGCATTAAAAATTACATCATTTATTATTAAATCACTTTCTTTATTTAATGGTAATTTTGACCAAAGCATAAATGGTGAGAAATATTTCTTAACTTCTTCTGGCATAGGTGGTATTTCTGGTAAATAATCTTTCCATGAATTATTTAATAGTTGCAACTTATTAATATAAAAATCACTAAATTGTTTATTAAATTCAATAGAAGGTTGTAAATCTATTGCTATTAAATATCCAGAATTTAAAGAAACCAAGTCAGCACCAAATAAAGGAATATTAAAATTGCTAGATGGAATAATGACTAAATTAAACACTGACAATTGTGGACCTGAATCAATACAAGAAGCTCTGCATAAAGAAATCTTTTCTGATTTACAAGCCCAGGTGTAAAGATTAACGTCTTGTCTATTATTTTTAGATCCCCGTGAACTTTTCTTAGTTTTAAAATCGGAGGGCAAATATATATCTTTAGTGTCATGTAAACTTAATTTTTCAAGAGTTAATTTTAAGAATGGCAGCCATTTCCAATTTGATGATTCAAGGTTATTAATATAGGGAAATATCGTATTATCCAAAATTTTATTCAAAGATTAATTTTTATTTAAAGGAAAAAGAAAGTGATTAATGAATTTATTTGTCCAATTCTCTCCAAAGAATCCTACAAATAAACCATAAGCTGGGTCCTTTTCAGAATTATAAATATCATAATCAATTTGCTTTCTTTGAACTTCTTCAGTATTTAAAAACTTATTATGAATATTATTTGAATTTAAATTAAAATATTTACTAATAAAGTCATTAAATATCTTAGGTAAATATTCAGCTTGATCTTTACCACCTCTACATAAAATGACCCAAGGAGAAAAGAATTTTTGTGAATCATAAATATTTTTCATAGAAGACGTACAAAACTTTTCATGACGAGTATTTAACTCTTGAAGATCTGAGCAATAAAAATCTAAATATTCTTTTGTTTGGATTAAAGGCTGAAAATCTAATATAGCAACTAGTTTTTTACTTTTAGCAAACCAAAGTAAATCTATACCCATTATTGGATAATCATTCTCATAATTTGGATATGCAACAGAATTTAAAACCTGAATATTATCTCCTGCATCAAAACTAGTAACTCTCCATCTTCTAAAGCCAGGAACATCCCATAAGAAATTCTGAATTAAAAACTTATTATTTAAAGAAATCTTTTTCTTAAAATCGTCAGACAAAGGAAGCTCCTTGCCTCCATATAATTGAATATTTTTATTAAGACTAGTAAGACAATTTGCAAACATTAACTTTGAATTTCTGTGCTTCCTTTTCTAGTTTTACTAGTAAGGAAACTAAATACAACCTTACCTATTGCTGCGATTAGATTTCCTTCTAATTCATTAAACATATCCATATTATAGGCAAAAGCCTTATTTGCTTCTTCAACAATAGAATCAGCCATTTCCTGATCGATGGGTAGAGAATTTAAAACCAATCTATAATCATTCTTAAAAGCCTTTTCATCTGCAATTAAATCAAATTCATAGAAATTTAAACCATCATTGCCATCAAGATTCATAGCCTTTTGAGCTATTTTTTTTAATATCTGTCCCCCCGAAAGATCGCCAATATATCTAGTGTAATGATGACCGATTAATAACTCAGGTTTTTGTTTTGCTACATAACGAATTCTGTCAACATATCTTTTAGCAGAAACCGAAAATGGAAGATTATCTTTCCAATTATTACCAGAATAGAAATTCAAATCCTTTTCAAGTGTTTTGCTTCTAAAAAGTTCTTTGAATTCAATCTTAGAAACAATAGGATGACCCTCATTAGTAAGTCTTTCTATCTCATCTTCCATAGCAGTATAAACATGATAAAGATCTGACAATAAACTTATATATGATTTTTTTTCAACAACTCCTTTTAAGAAACAGCTAACGAATCCAGTATTCTCAGCCATTGTATGGGATTTCTTTGTCCCTTCTCTGAGTTGTCCAGCTAATGCAACAGACATTGGTAAGATGTAAATATATTGAATATATTCCTAATCTAGGATGATTTAGTAAAATAAGGGCTACTTTTTGTTACCAAATGAAGTTGAAGATAATAAAAATATTTGAGAATAACTAATGTAAACGAATAAATTAAATCAATTGAGTCTTATAGTTAAAAGCTAAATTTAATTTGATTTCAATTAGATAAAACTATTTATAGCTAAATCTAAGAATAAAAATGTCTAAACCAATTTTCCAAAATATAGCCTTACCAGAGGAAGGCTCAAGAATTATTTTTGAGGATGGTTCTCCTATTGTCCCAAACAATCCAATAGTTCCTTTTATTAGAGGCGATGGTACAGGTGTTGATATATGGCCAGCGACTAAATATGTATTAGACTCTGCCATCTCAAAAGCCTATGGAGATTCAAAAAAAATTAATTGGCTAAAAATCTATGCAGGTGATGAAGCTTGCGAATTATATGGAAAATATAATTACTTGCCTCAAGATACAATTGAAGCAATTAAATATTTTGGAATCGCCATTAAAGGTCCTCTCACAACTCCCGTCGGAGGAGGGATAAGATCTCTAAATGTTGCTCTGAGACAAATTTTTGATTTATATAGTTGTGTAAGACCTTGCTCTTACTATGAAGGCACCCCTAGTCCTCATAAGCATCCTGAAAATTTAGATATCGTTGTTTATAGAGAAAATACTGAAGACATTTATATTGGAATTGAGTGGGAAGCGAAGGATCAAAATGGCATTGATTTAATTAAATATATCAATGAAGTAGTAATTAAAAAAAGTAATAAATTAAAGAACAAATCGATAAAAAATGGTTCTGCTATTGGAATTAAACCTGTCAGTAAAAAAGGTAGTCAAAGACATATCAAGAAAGCCATTGAACATGCACTTCGAATGCAAGGGAAAAAGAGACATGTAACCCTAGTACATAAAGGCAATATAATGAAATTCACTGAAGGTGCTTTTAGAGACTGGGGCTATGAATTAGCAAAAACTGAATATAGAATGAATTGCATAACTGAAAGAGAATCATGGATATTAGAGAATATTGAAAAAAATGAGAATATTAGCATCGAAGAGAATGCGCAATTAATTGAACCAGGATTTGACAAATTAACTGAAGACAAAAGAAAAGAGATTTGCGAAGAAATAGAATCGACCCTAATTCAAATTCAAACAAGCCATGGAAATGGTAAATGGAAAAAAATGGTTTTAATCGATGATCGTATTGCTGACAGTATTTTTCAACAAATCCAAACAAGACCTGAAGAATATTCGATTATTGCAACATTAAATTTAAATGGAGATTATATATCAGATGCCGCTGCTGCGATTGTAGGCGGACTAGGCATGGCTCCTGGAGCGAACATTGGTGATAAGGCTGCAATTTTCGAGGCAACCCATGGGACCGCTCCAAAACATGCCGGTCTCGATAGAATTAATCCAGGTTCTGTGATACTTAGTGGAGTCATGATGCTTGAATATTTCGGATGGGAAGAAGCAGCAAAACTAATCAAGAATGGTTTAAGTAGATCAATTAAAGAACAAAAAGTAACATATGACTTAGCGCGATTAATGCAACCCAGTGTAGAGCCATTATCTTGCAGTGAATTTGCTAAATCAATAGTAGAAAGATTTTAATCAACAGAGAATAATTTAAATCTCATGCTTCAAACATTTGCCATATTTCTTTTAGGGTTTCTGTCTGACCAAAATTACCGGGGAAGGTAACTATAGGAAGATTTTTGAGTGAATTGTTTACATCTGGATAAACCAAAGATAAACCTGGAACTATCTGTCCTTGCAAATGCACCTGATTTAATAAAAGTCCATCTCGCAATAAAATATTTGTAGTAATTCCTCCTTTACTTATTATATAACCTAAATCTTGATATATTCCTCTAATAATTAAAGCTATTTCTATAGCTAAATTATTGCAAAAAATAATTTTTTGATCAGTAGAATTAAACCTTTTCTCTTTTCTGGATGTATAGAGTATTGGCGTTTTACCACACTCAAATATGCTAAAGATCTTATTAGTAATATACTCTCTATATGCCTTCATTTTATGCAAACCATTTTCAGAATTGATATTTTCATAAATCTCTTCGACAGATAATTCGATACCTTGACATTGTTCTTCTTCTAAAATTGCAATCAGTTGTTTATTAGCTATTTCAACATGTGAACCAATTATTATTATGCCAGGTTTAGGCTGGTTAAAGATATCTAGAACTCTAAATTTATTTAATTCTAATAAATCTAATTTATTTTTATTTAATCGAGATAATCCATTTATTAAACTTGCTGCTGATCTAAATAAAAATCTCTTTTTATTTTCAAGAGATTTCACTAATGAGCAAAAAGTATTCATATGAATATAATTTTCAATGTCAACAACAACATATTGAAAATTAGAAAATTGTATAATCATTTCCTGTAATAATTTAAAATCAGATCTAGATTTACTAGCTTTCTCAAGTAGCTGCTTAGATATTCTTTTTACTCTTTCTTTAGTTATTTGACTATTGCTTTTTTCAACTAAAAAGTTAACTAAATTACTATCCTTAAATCCAAAAATATTATCCTTTGCATAAGATGTCTCATGTAATGGTAAACCATTAAGACAATGAATACCTTCAATTGTTAATCTTCCTGCCTCAATAAATGCCGGGATATAAAATAATGCATCAAAAGGACCAATAGTATCATTAATGATTAGTGGCTCAATAAAGAAATGACCTCTTAAAGTAGAATCTCCTCTACTAATGACATAAACATCATTAAAAGATAATTCCTCAATTTTTAAGGCTAATTTAATTAAATTGCAAACTTCAATTATAACTTCTTTTGCATCATTCTCATTCATAGCCCTTGTATTGATAAGAATAAAGAATAAAGGAGAAGAATCCCTTAATGCAGTTAATATTGTATTCAAATCCCATTTAATGATTAAAGAGCAACCATAGACAGTCTGAGAACCTGTTGGATCATCATCAAGAACAATAATCTTTTTCATATTTATATATTTAACAAATCAACTTTTTCAATAAAAATGGAACATTCTAAATTTATTTCTTGAAATGGTTTTAAATCAATTCTTCTAATTCCACTCGTCAATGAATTTCTTGGACTGGTCCAAGGTTCCATACAAATCATTTTTCTAGGAGGATTAGTCCAAAAAACAGTAAAATCAAATGGATATTTATTATATAAAGTTATTTTTCTATTAAAGATATTGTCATAAATAGAAGTGATTTCAGAAGAATTTGCAATGAAATCAACCCCTCTTGATAATCTAGTTAATAACTTTGAAGTTAAAACTTTGGAAGAATTTGTTTGATCAATTACTTTATTAGGAAGATTAAGCAGGCTTATATTACTGAAATCAGATATTCTAAAATAAGGATGAATACCAAAATTAAAAGGCATTTCTGAAATACTATTATTGATTATTTTTATTTTGAAAGATAATCTATTAATCTCTAAAAAAACTTGAATTAAAATGGCAAATTCAAACGGATAATAAAGTCTTGTGGATTCATTATCCGTAAATAATAATTCAATTTCATTATCTTCTTTAATATTCATTTGCCATGGATTATTTCTTGCAAATCCATGTTGAAGCATTTGTTCTGAAGAATTTTTAAACACTAAATTATCTGATTGCAATTCACCACATATAGGAAACAAGATTGGTATCCCTCCTCTAATACTTTTTGCAGAATCCTTGAATCTATCTTCATCAAAATACAGTATATCTTCTCCTTGATTAATCCATTCAGTAATAATTCCACCTCTTTCTGGAACTAAATTAATATAAGAATTATCTGAAATCTGAAGTTTCCAATGCCTATATGGTTTGAATTGTTCAGAAAAATTCATTAAAAGTTAATTTATAATTTTTTAATCCATTCCAAAATATGCCTATTAACTTGATCAGGAATTTCATCATGAGGACAATGTCCTGCATCAAGGATAACTTCTGATGTTAAAGGTGGAACATATTTGGAGTAAGATTGCCTTTTCTTCGGAGTATTCATCCATGGGTCTTTATTACCCCATAGCAATAACAAAGGTACTTTTAATTTTTTAAATAAGCTATCTAATGGTTCCCCTTGAGGTCCTGAAGGATTAAAAACGCTTTTAAAGACATCAAAAGCTCCTTTATCTAAAGAAGGCTTCCTGATTGATTCAATTAAATCATCATCAACATTAGTTTTGTTAATATAAACCTGATTAAGAGTTCTTCGAATAGCTGATGGCTTTCTCATGTTTTCAAAAATTAGCCTTTGTAAAACAACATTCTTTAAGAAAATTCCAGCTACAGTATCACGCACAGTTGCAATACCAGTTTTAGTCTTTGATTTTTCATCACTAAAATATCCTGCTGCATTTAACAAAACCACTCCGGCTGACATTTCTCCTAAAGCCGCAGCTGCTGCTAATGCAGCGTAACCGCCTAACGAATTTCCAACAAGAATGGTTGGCTTCCTAATCTTTTCTTTTATATAATTTATTGCTTGGTCCTTCCATAAATTACCGCCATAAGCCAAATTAGAAGGCTTTGCGCTCTTACCAAAACCAATTAAGTCAAAAGCATGGACTTCATAATCATTAGAAAGAGTTGGAATATTAAATCTCCAATGATCTGTTGAAGCTCCGAAACCATGAATTAGCAAGATTGCTGGCTTTGATAATAATTCATCTTCTTTAGGTCGAGAAGAAATAGTATGAATTGGATAATCTAAATAATTCCATTTTTCAACCTTCGACTGTTTCATATAAGCCATTTAAATCTTTAATAATACATCAATAGAAAATGATAATGGAAGATAAATCATTCTCTAATATGTTTATTCTATTTTAATCCAACAGGATTAGCAGCTATATCATCATCAATTTTATTTTCTCCCCCAGGAGTTTTATCCTTTAGAACTATTCTAAGAAGTACAGGAGCTAAAAATGTCGTCCCTATCACCATTAGAAGAATAGCTGCCTCAAGAGAAGGAGTTAAAAGTCCAGCACTAGTTCCTAATCCTAAAAAAATCAGTCCCACCTCACCTCTAGGCATCATGCCTAAACCAACTACAAGCCTATTAGTTGGCTTATCAATTAAGAAAGACCATCCTGATGCAATCTTACCGATAATTGCAATTACCAGAAGAAAACCTGCCACAACTAAAGCAGAACGGCTTGAAGGATCCAGTGGATTGATAACTGATAAATCCATTCCAGCGCCAACAAGTACGAAGAAGATTGTTGCGAATAAAGATACTAAGGGTAAAACAGATTGTTGGATTGCATGATTATTTTTTGAACTACTTAAAATTAGTCCTGCCGCAAAAGCACCTAAAGCTGCCTCTAGCCCGATAGCAGTAGCAACAAAGCAGCTTAGAACTAATATCACAAAAGAGGCCACAACGACTGCTCCTGGTGCTTTTAGTCTGTCAAGAAGCCAATCAAAGGCTGGTGCTGCAGTCCGACTAAGGGCAATTGCAGCGATAACGAAAACTGTTGCTGCGACCACAAGTTTGATGATTGGAGCAATTTCCAAGCTACCTCCAGCAGCAAGAGCAACTACCACTGCCAAAATGACGATACCTAAAATATCATCTAAAACAGCTGCTCCAATCACTATTTGTCCTTCTCTGGTCTTTAAATATCCGAGCTCACCAAAAACACTTGCTGTTATTCCAATGCTAGTCGCAGTCATTGAGGCTCCAGCGAAAATAGCTGGGATTAGATCAACATGAAAAATAAACATTAATCCAAAGGTTCCTAAAGCAAATGGCAAAATAACCCCTGCCATTGCAACGGTGAATGCCTGACCACCTACTGCAACTAATTCTTCTAATTCACTCTCCAGTCCTGTTAAGAATAAGAGAGCATAAAGTCCTAAAGTAGCTACAGCTTGTAAAGAAGGAAAACTTTCAAAATAAATATCTGGAACTGCTTCCTGGGGGATTGATGCTAAAGAGCTAATTATATTAACAAAGCCTTGATTAATTGGAGTATGCGCACTTGGTGGAATAAGTAAATGAAACCCAGAAGCACCAATCAAAACTCCAGCCAATAATTCTCCGACGATAGTAGGAAGGCTTAATCTGACAAGCAATTCCGCAAGAACTCTTGCAGCGACGAATATCAGTAAAAACCTAATAACTCCTATTAAAGTTTCAGCAACTTCAATATCATGAGCACTCAAAGTTAAAAAAATCGAGGGAATTTCCATATAACTATAATTAAATTCGAATTTTAATTAATAACATAGTTGAGTACGATCCCATATATGAAGTTTTTTTGCAACAAGATAAAACACTCAACAAGTGTTGATCTGCAGTTACATCTAATAAATAGAGATAAAATTAGCTATCTTCAGCAAAAGATATTTCATCAATGAGCAATAACGAACCATTGGATTTACGCCTACCTACTCCAGGCTGCTATTCCGATCCAGAAAGAGCAGGAATAGATTCTGACGCGGTATTCAAAGGTATGACTGAGCATCTCTTTTTCACCTTAGGCAAGCTTGCGACATCAGCCAGTTTACATGATTTATATATGGCTTTAAGTTATGCCGTGAGAGATAGATTAATGACAAGATATTTGGCTAGCCAAGAAGCTATTAGATCAGGTCCCCAAAAAACTGTTGCATATTTATCAGCTGAATTTCTTATTGGTCCTCAACTTAATAATAATCTTTTAAATCTTGGAATCACGAAAGAAGCAGAAGAAGCACTCAAACGATTTGGGATTGATGAATTAGCACATATTCTTGAAGTAGAAGAAGAGCCAGGTTTAGGTAATGGAGGTTTAGGTCGTCTGGCAGCTTGTTATATGGAATCTCTGGCTAGTCTTCAAATTCCAGCCATTGGATATGGAATTAGATATGAATTTGGTATTTTCAATCAACTGATAAGAGATGGTTGGCAAGTTGAAGTTACTGATAAATGGTTAAAAGGTGGATGGCCTTGGGAATTACCTCAACCTGATGAATCTTGCTATGTAGGATTTGGGGGAAGAATTGAAAGCTATAGAGATGAGAAAGGAAATTATCGTTCAAGATGGATTCCTGGCGAACAGGCTATAGGGGTACCTCATGATGTGCCAGTCCTTGGTTATAAAGTAAATACGTGCGATAGATTACGTTTATGGAGAGCAGATGCCACAGAAAGTTTTGATTTTTATGCATTTAACATTGGAGATTATTATGGGGCTGTTGAAGAAAAAGTTGCTTCTGAGACCCTGTCAAAAGTTCTATATCCTAATGATGGTACAGACGAAGGTAGAAGATTAAGACTTAAGCAGCAGCATTTCTTTGTAAGTTGTTCTTTGCAAGATATGCTTAGAAGTCTTGAAAAAAGATCTATTAATATTGAAGATTTCCCAAAATATTGGACCGTCCAACTCAACGATACTCATCCTGCTATTGCAGTAGCTGAATTAATGAGGCTATTAATAGATCAATATCATATGAGTTGGGAAACTTCTTGGGATATTACGACAAAATCTGTTGCTTATACTAATCATACGCTTTTACCAGAAGCTCTTGAGAAATGGGATCTTGAATTATTTAACGATCTTTTACCTCGTCATTTAGAAATTATTTATGAAATAAATTGGAGATTTCTGCAACAACTAAGGCTGCGTTATCCGGGTAATGATGAAATCCTTAAAAAGTTATCAATTATTGATGAAGAAGGAAGTAAATCGGTCAGAATGGCTCATTTGGCAACAATAGGAGCACATCATGTTAATGGGGTTGCTGCACTACACTCTGACCTAATAAAAAGACAATTATTGCCTGAATTTGCAGAATTATGGCCTGAAAAATTTACTAATGTCACCAATGGTGTTACCCCCCGCAGATGGGTAGCCCTTGCAAATCCTGAGCTATCAAACCTTTTAGATAAAGAATTAGGTGCGGATTGGATAACAAATATGAACCTATTAAAAAATTTAGAAAAGAAGCAAAATGATAAAGGTTTCTTAGATGTTTTTGGTGAAACTAAATTATCTGGCAAAAGAAAATTAGCTAATTATATTCACAAACAAACTGGAATCATTGTAGATCCAAGTAGTCTTTTTGATGTCCAAGTCAAGAGAATTCATCAATACAAGAGGCAGCATTTAAATGCTCTGCAAATTATCACCCAATATTTAAGGATAAAATCAGGTCTAACTTCTGATATAGCTCCTAGAACAGTAATTTTTGGAGGGAAAGCAGCTCCTGGCTATTTTATGGCAAAATTAATGATCAGATTTATTAATGGTATAGCAAATGTTGTTAATTCTGATCCCGATGTAGATGGTTTATTAAGAGTAGTTTTTCTTCCTGATTACAATGTAAAGCTAGGAGAAATTGTTTATCCAGCTAGTGATCTTTCTGAACAAATATCTACTGCTGGAAAGGAGGCTTCCGGGACTGGCAATATGAAATTTGCAATGAATGGGGCATTGACGATTGGTACTCTTGATGGAGCTAATATTGAATTAAGAGACTTAGTGAAACCAGAAAACTTTTTCTTATTTGGTAAAACTGAAAGCGAAATCATGGAACTAAAAGAAGCAGGTTATTCTCCTGATGAATTTATTAAAAATTCGCCTGAATTATCTGAAGCGCTTAGACTTGTTTCTCTAGGACATTTCAGTAATGGTGATAAAGAATTATTCAAACCATTAATTAATAATTTGACGGGCAGTGATCCATTTTTTGTAATGGCAGACTTTGCAGATTATTTAAAAGCACAAGATCAGGTAAGCAAATCTTGGAAGAATAGAGATGAATGGAATAGGATGTCTTTATTAAATACTGCTAGATCTGGTTTCTTCTCATCTGATAGATCTATAAATGAATACTGCAAAGAAATTTGGAAAGTTAAGCCTCTCCCAGTTGAAATCACATGTGATATAGAGGAAACTTTAATTAATTAGGATTATTTTTTTTATCAGGGAAATCTGGCGTTTGATGAAATAATCTATTTAGTAAGATTCTATCAATATTTAAAGGATCAGGAGCTAATTCACCTGCGACTTCTCTGAATTTAGATTCAACTTTATCTGGTACTCTTACATCAAAGATTCGTTCCATTAAAGCCTCCATAGAATATAAATGTGCATTAATATTTTCCAGATCTGATATTGCTTGTTTAATAGCTTCAGAATTAGCTTCGCATAATGTATGACTATCATTTAAATGTGATTTTTCATCTCCCATCTCTGAAAAAGACGAAGGAATATAAGATTTTTGTAATTCATCTAGGACCTTAGAACATAAGGTTCGAAAAGCTTGCAAGGCTGTCCAACTACATTCCTGCTGCTGCTTTAAAGTCGGAAATTCTCTGATTAAACGATCATGTTCTTTATAAAAACGTTGGCAATCAGGACATTGGCAAAGCTCTTCAGACAATGAAGTAAACCCAAAATTAAATTATACCATCGCAATATCTATGCGTTTATTGGTGGCTCATCATCTAATTTATCTTGTGCGTCTTCTGACAACCCAGGCAAAGGAATCTCAATGCTTGTTACAACATTAATCACATCTCTAATTCTCATGGAATCTGCATGCCAACCCATGGCTTGTTCAGTGTCAGATCTTTTTTCAGCATCATTTGCTTGCTCTTCGTGAGCTTCTGCTAACAAAGCTAACCAACATAAGCATCTTGCCTGAACAATTGACAAGTCAAGCTCACCAGGTTGAGTTTTAGCAATGCGCTCGCTTTCTTGTTGGACCAATAATCTCAAGCGAACATCATGTAACTGAGTCATGCAGAACAATGAACTAAATACACACTAGCTAGAGAGTAAGAAAAATGCACCTCCTCTACATATAGTGAAAAAGAAATAAATCAAAGATGGTTTAAACGGGACTGGAGGGACTCGAACCCTCGACCTACGGTTTAGGAAACCGTCGCTCTATCCAACTGAGCTACAGCCCCACTGGAAGTATTGCAATAAAAGATGCATTATGGAATATGAAAGCAGGGGAGGTGATCGCAACCTAAGTAATATTATGTTTCCATAATATTACTTGGTTTGAGGAAAGTCCGGGCTCCCAGATGGTCAAGCTTGCTGGGTAATTCCCAGTGCGGGAAACCGTGAGGATAGTGCCAC
>CETG01189709.1_pt1 | contig 44662 bp, 41 predicted proteins | sample 361471 | NCBI WGS metagenome assembly CETG01 (sample SAMEA2622696, study PRJEB7988) | marine metagenome | isolation source: saline water (ENVO:00002010), including | reverse complement strand
GTTTACCTTTTTATCTGAAACGTGTTTTTGTTTTATCTCATTTATTTGTGGTTCTGGTAAAACCTCTATGCCTAAAACTTCTTCTGCAAAAGGGATAAGACCAGGAAGGTTTTTTGCACATATATCGTAACGGTTTCCAGAAAGAGAAACTACTTTTTCACCTTTTGAAATAAATGCAGAATCTTTGTATCCCCATCGATGACCCCAGTTAGTATTATTTACAGCGAAAAATTTTTTTGATTTATTCATATAATAATTTAGTCTTTTCTTTGATTTGATTTTCTAAGAATTCTGTCATTTTTTTAATAGCTGTTTTTATTTCATCATTATTTGGGTTGTCTTTTTTTAGAAACATATCAGGGTAAATAGGCTTTAAAATGTATACTTTTATTTTTTTTGGCCAGCTAAAAAAAATTTTACCACGAGGCCAAACCTTATGTGATCCATAAATAACAGCAGGTAAAATTGGTTTTTTTAAATGAACTGAGAATTTTGCTGTGCCAAGGTGGAAGGGTAGGACAACACCAGGCTTTCCTCGCGTTCCTTCTGGAAACATAATCAGGTTTCTCTGTTCAAAATCCATAAAAGCCTTGCACAGGGAAAGGGTGTTTTCTATTGAAAACTTTCTAACGCCATTTATTTTTCTATCAATTGGGACAAGGTTCATCACCATGTTTATCGAGGTTCTTCTTAGCCAACTATCAAAAAAATAATCTTTAGCCGCTAGCATAGCAATTTGGTTGTAAGTTTTTTTTGTTGCAACCGAAAGCAGAGCTACATCAAGGTGACTGTTGTGATTGCTACATGCGATAAATGAACTATCAGGGATGTTCTCTCTACCGTGGATTGTTACAGGGGTGTATATAGTGAAAACAATTTTGGAATAATAATAAAATAATGTTTTAAATATTTTATAATAAAAAGGTTGTTTTTTAACTAAATAAGAATATTTTGGATTGTTAAGAACATCCATTTTTGTTTTTATTTTCTTCCATATTTCATATGGGCATCTGTCCAGGTATGTGATCCAATAGCACAGATAAGAGAGATTTCTAGAGAAAGTGTTGCTCCAGCAATAATCTCAGCTAATTTACGTGATGAGTGTTTTCCCTCTGAGCAGCCTAAAAGGTCTAGGTTGTTCTTTTGCATTTTTAATCGGGTTCCTCCCCCAACGGTTCCTACAGTTAGAGAGGGCAGTGTTAACTTAAACTTTAGAGCATCATCTCGTTTTTCCAGACCCACATGGGCGACGCTGTTTTCTGCTGCGCATGCAGCGTCTTGCCCTGTTGCTAAATAAATTGCGGTAAGCGCATTTGAAACATGAAGACCGTTCCCATGGGTACCCGCCATACTGGAAACAATGGGAAAAAAGCTCCAAGCATCAAATAAAATGTCTGGATCAATTTTTAAAATTCTTCGCATCACGCTATTTTGTATTGTTGTTTCTGCGGTGACTCCATGCCCACGTCCTAAAATCATATTTCTAACAGACGCTTTTTTATCACTGTTCATGTTAGATTCAAGAAAGTAATTGTGATTGGTTTCTTTTTGGATGTATTCACATGCGACTTTCGCTGCCAGTGTTACCATGTTCTGACCAGCTGCGTTACTAGTGTCAAGAATTAGATCAAGTATGACATAGTTTTGAACTGTGTATTGATCAATTCGTAAAACCTTTCCGTGATTGGTTGTGCTTTCTGCTACTGATTTAATTTTTTCCTCATTTTTTGTAACCCAAACTTGAAAATCCGCACTTTCTTTTATATTGTCAAAGATAAAAACAGGCGCACGAGACAGCTCCTGTCTAAAGTGATTCACTTTTATTCCACCAGAAAGGGTGGAGGCATAGATACCTCTGTTCATTGACATTGCCAAAGTTCCTTCTAGTGTACAGATAGGAACGCAGAATTCACCCTTTGCATATGAACCATCTAAAACCATTGGCCCAACAACGGCCATTGGTACTTTCATAAAACCCACATGGTTTTCTATAATACCTTGCAGGTCTTCTGCTTTGTCTTCAAGGGTGTCGTCTATTTCTATTCCCGCATATTCTTTAACCCAAGACTTTCTTGCTTCAGTATCTTCTTGTTGGTATCCTCGTGGAATAGATGTGTTTTTTCCGTTTTTTTCTTCAGCCATTATTGATTTCTTTTAAGTATTAATTTATTGATATTAGAATGTAATAAGCGCTTATTTTCTTAACTATGAATCCCAAGCACATCGTATAAATATACAAGTAGAGTTAAACCTATTCAAATAAAAACAGATCAATTACTATAATGTAAATATTTTAAAGTTATACTGCTAATATCAAAGAAAAAAGAAATAAACCACATAAACCAAGAGATCCAACTGTTCCCCGAGTGGTTGACTTTGCTCGTAATCTTTTGACCTCTTTTTGATATGTGGATTTATATAATTTCTTTTTATGGTTTTCCATTGGGCTATGTGGGTAATTAACGTTAGCAAAGTTTGATGATAATTTTGCAAGATTTGTTGGCACGATAAGACCAAATAAGCCTCCACCGATAAAACCCGCAAATGCAAAATCGTTATTTAAAACTTCCATTGTAACAACACCCATTATGCTACCAAAAATTCCCGCAGGAAGGGCTGTTGCGCCAAAAGCACCCCATAATAAACTCTTGTGTTGATTGTTGGCATCTTTTATTGCTCTTTTGATAATATCCTCTTCAGGAAAAAACAACTCCGTATCAATTTTTTTTGTGGTGTCTGTGAATTGTGTTTTTATTTCTGAATCATATTCTATAGTGTTTTTTTTTGGCAACGCATCTATCTCTGGATCATATTGTATAGTACTCGTTTTTAATGTCTTGCCTGTCTCTGGATCAAATTGTACAGCACCTCTTTTTAATATCTCACCTGTCTCTGGATCATATTGCACAGGATCTGTTTTTAATATTTCTCCTGTCTCTGGATCATAAACATTTTGTGCGATGATTGATTCTTGGTGCATTGGGGACGGGAGAGGTTCTAATGGTTTACGTTTAGTAGCCCTTGGTTTAAGGAGGCTTGTTCCGATGCTTGCGCTGAAAAGAGGATAAATTTCTGTATAGTTTAGGTATTTTTCTCTATCTGCTGTGGTGCCCCAATTGGAATACACATTGTTTGGGAATGAAAAATCAGTTTTAAATGAGTTTTGAATTAAAGAAAAATCTAACTGAAGTTGTATTTCGATGTTTTTAAATTTCGCAAATTGAGTTCCTAATGTTATTCCTAAACCTTGACTATAAAAATCGTAAGAAACAATGGAGTCTATTTCATTGTATGTATTATAATAATATTCATAAGCATCATAATTTTCATCTATCTCATCCCAAAATACGTGATCTTCTAAATTACCGGATGCGAGGATTCCGTGAACACCATAATAATCAGGTTTTTTATTGTTTGTAGCAGTTGTTAGTGTTGGTCTAATGTGAAGTGTTTGTCCTAATGGAGAAAAATTTATTTCTATTTGTCCTCCTGCTTTTATTGGTCTAGCCTTGTCTAGGTTTAAATATTTTCTATAGTCGTAACCTAGAATAATCCCACCACCACCTGCATAATCAGCACCAATACCTAAGTATGGACCAAAGTCTGATTTGCCAGTTCCTTTTAAATATGAGGCTTCGGAACGAAGACCGAATACATTTGTGCTAGCTAATGTTCTTATACCCCCAGGAGTCCAACCACCTATTATATTTGCAGTTCCACTTACGGATAAAGCCGTTTCGTCTTGTTCTAATATTTTTTGGGTTCGTATATGTGCGTTGTTGTGGCACCCAACACAAAACAAACAGATCAATAAAAAAAACAATATGCTTTTTTTCATAGTTGAAAAATCACTTGTTATTAAAACAGCATTATTAAAAGCAAAACATAAGCAACACATCCAATTACTAAGTGTTCACCTAAGGTTCTTGAGGAGGGGTTATAGTGTATTATTTTGTTTAAAGTTGTTTTTTCTGTTTTTAAAGTGTGGTTTTTTTTGTGTTTTTTTAGCTCTTCTGGAATTTGTTTTTTGACTTCTTTTTTAACTTCTTTTCTTATAAATCTAATGATTTCTTCTTCGGACATTGATGTTAGTTCAATCTTATCGCTAGAAGAATTAAAAGATTGGTTTTGCGTTGTGTTTGTTTTTTTTTCTGGTTTCTTTTTTTTATTAAAATTAGTTGGCTTGGATTGTTGAGGTTTTTCTTTTTCTTTTTTTTGTTTGACCTGGCTAAAAACTTCAGGAAGGCTTGTTTCCCATTCTCCAGTCATTGGATTAAGCTTTGGTGGGAAAAGAATATCAGCGGTAACGGTGTTTTTACTACAGTCATATTCAAAAACATTGAAAGAACTTTGTTTTGTTGCAGATTGAATATCATCACATTTGAAATAGTTAATGTTTTCTTCTATTAGTAGGTGGATGTGTTCCATGTAGGTTCCAACAAACTCACCACTAACCGTTGATCCGTTTTTCAATTTCACTTGAATGATGTCTTGTCCATTTAAAAACGATCTAGAGAACAAAAAAACAATCAGAATGTATTTATTCACTTAATTTTCCCGAGATATCAATTTTTAGAGACTTATAAAATGTTTTTTTACCAATGATAAAACCTAAGATGGTGCCCAATATTGAAGTAGCTAGAACAGTACCATTGTTTGGGTTCGGATGAGAAATTATAGTTGCGATATATCCAGCGCCTCCTACTAATATAGCGACACCTGTAGCAACAAAAAGATCCTTGTTGGTTGGTGGAAGAAAAACAAAATTAATATTGTTATGATCATAAAAAGAGGGAGAGCTGTTTATAGAAAGGACGAAATCTGTGTTAGTTATATCTAACAAAACACCCTGAACAACTTTTTCATTATTGGATTTAAAACTAATCGTTTTCCCTTTGTAGTTCTTCTTAAGGTTCTCTAACCTGATTTTTTTAATATTATCGGAATTTGTATATGCCTGTCCAAAAAGGAATGAAAACATTAGGGAAGACAAAACTAGTCTTGTTCTGAAATTCATCAATATTAGAACTCAAAAAATTCCCAATAAAAATCAAGGTATGGTTGTTGAAAATGTATACCAAATCGGAAAGTTTCACTAACAGCATATTGCACCCCAAAATCAAAGTCTATTAAGCTAGGTGCTCCCCATGGAGAATCAATTGAAAACACAGCTGAATCATCATCTCCAGTATAGTCCCTCCATGTTGTGCGAAAATCCATTGTTTTATATCCATTATCAATCCAGGCTAATGCTAAAAACTTGAGGTCTTTTCTTAAGTCATATTCAAGGCCAGCCCAAATTCGATAAGGGACTTTATATTTTGAATCTTGATTCCAAGAAATATTATAACCTGTAGAAGTGTCTCGAATAGATTTATTTAAAAGATTGTCTCTGCTCATAAAAGCATTTGAAATTTTTGCACCAGCAGACCAGCCAACTTTTCCTCTACCAGATGGGTTTGTTCTTCGTGATGAGAAGACTATATAGGCTTGTGCGAAAAGATGTCTATCATCATCATTGGTAACCTCTTTGATACCTATAGAAGGTAGTCCGTCTGTTCCGTCCATTTCATTTAGAGACCCTAAAAGTTTATCGTCTTGTTTTGAGTGTACATTAACCGCTTGAGAGTATTTACCAACTATTGCGGTTGAGGGATATCTACGGTGTATACCAGCACCCCATGACACGGCTAGTTCCTTGCTTGCAGATTTTTTATGATACATGCGCATCTTGGCATGGAGATTGAGATCTTTGGAAAAATTAGACCCAAAAAGCGATGTCATCATAAAACGATCAGTTAAACCATACCCTATAGATAAACCACTAACGTAGAATGTGTTGGCCGCAAGGGGGAAAGCGGTTGGGTCTAAAAAGATGTTCATTAATTCGTCTTTGCCTTGATAAAATTGTTTTTTGTTTTCTGTTTGTGTATCTAACACCCCTCCATAATAACGTTTCATATTGGCGATATCTCTTTTTTGAATGACAGCATCTCCATATTGAGTCCGAAGGATAAACTCTTCCTCTGTCTCTCCAAGAACCACACCGTTAAAGAGCTCTCCTTTTTTATTTTTTATTTCTGCTGTTTCATCTAAAAACTCATTCTTAGGAATTGAAAAGGTTCCGCTACTTGTTTTTAATGTTGCGGTTTCGGTATCTGCGGATATAATCTCTCCATCACGAACCGAGCCATCACGAAAGTGAAATTGTTTTTTCATTCCAATATCTATAATAGAGGCAGATTGTTTTTTTATTTTTTGGGGAGTAGAAATTTTTCCAGACTGGAATGCTTTTATTAGCTCTGCACCCTGGTTTCGCGTGAGGCTTGTTAAGGTGGCTCCATAGTTCTGCATTAAATAGTCGTTAAGGTCTTTATTAGAAAATCCCGCTGATGTTGCAAGGGAACGTATTGCAGATTTTTGACCTGGTAATATTTTTCCATCTTGTGATAATAAAAAGGATGTGAAAAGTATAGCAATACCGATGTATTTAAGCTTCATTTTATCTCCTAGCTGTTGTCTTCTATTCTGTTGCAGATTTGTTTAACTAAGCTTAACTTAATTTAAGTTATATTTAAAAAAAACAAAAATATTTAATATTTTATTGTGAGGTTTTATGGATTCAGCTTTAGAAGTTATTAATAAAATTATGCATAAACATAGATTTAGGCACAAACGAGATGTTGCTGAATATTTTGGAGTAACACCGCAAGCCTTAAGTATTTGGATTGCAAAAAATCAAATTCCACCAAAGCATTTATTAAAGCTTTCAGAGGAAGCAACGAAGGATATGTCTGTTGCTATTTCTTCCACTATGAAGAAAAATAATTTAAGCTCTGCTGAAGAACTACGGGCTGTTGTTGATTTTCTTATGCGAGAAAATATCGCGTTGAAAGATGAGTTACGTGATTTGAAACAGGCCACAAAGAATAGATCTAAAATTTCTAATCGCGGTAAGGTCTTTGATCGAATTGCCTCAGACACATTATATATTTCTGGGAGATTGTCTGATGGAATCATAACAGATCTGGATGGCAAATGGGAAACAGTTATGGGTTATAAATATTCAGAACTAAAAGGGACACCATATGATGGTGAAAACCTTATCCATCCAGAGGACCTTAAGGGAATAAAAAAAATTGAGGAAAACTTAAAAAAATCTACGACAGTTTCTTTAACTCGCTACAGTACGATCCAGCGATGGAAACATGGAAAAACGAATGAATATATTATGCTCAGTATGGTGTGGGATGTAAATGTTGAAGAAGACATAGGGCTTATTATTTGTAAGCCTATCGATGGGTTTATTAGTGCATAAAAAAACAGTTTAGTACATTTTTTTAAATAGATAGAAGGAAGAATGAAATATTTCATTAGTATTTATATTTTATTTAATTTTGCTTTTTGTCAAAACAAACCATCTGTTAAGTTTCAAATTGGTAATCATAAAGAAGATAAAAATAATATATTGTATGGTTATTCTGGCTCTTATCATTTGCAATTAATTAATTTAAAAAACGCAGATATAAAGAGATTTAATTACCCTAGCCAAAAAAACTGGTTTTATGATATGGGTCCATATAATGATGTGTGGGGTTCGGATATCTTAAAAGTACATAATAAATCTCCAGGCCTTTTTTTGAGCTATTTTCCATTTAGTAACCCAATACTTAGTTTTAATTCATTTTTACAAAATAAATATTCTGACAAAAACCAAACAGTGTATTTAAACCTTTTCGGATTCAATGTAAAAAAAATAAAAACTTTTAATACAGGTTATCATTTTTACGGATCAGAATGAGAAATATTTTTAAAGATGTTTTGTTCTCTGTTGCTCGTGAAGATTACAAGATAGAAGCCAACATAATTAAAAACTATAGTTATAATAATATACTAACGGTTTGCTCGGGTGGTTGTATTCCTCTTTCTATAAAAGTATTGTATCCAGAGATTGATATTGTAGCCTATGATATTAATCCAAACCAGATTGATCATTGTAAAAAAAAACAAAAGGCGGTAGCCAATAAGGATTTTGATAGTTTAAATATTGGAAAAAAAAACGATTTTTGTTTAAATCAATTTGGAAAATTTGAAAAAATGTTTCACTTGTTTAGAGATTCATTTATTAAGAACATAACCAACCAGAAAACCATTGATAGGTTTTTTAATTATACGACATCTAACAAAGACCGAAAGGCAATTATAGAAAGATGGAAAAATAATGATAGGATTAAAATCCCATTCCAGGATACTTTTAATGATGAAATGATTGAAAAGGTATTTAGCGATCAGGCAACAAAGCAAGCAACCCCAGGTACATATGTACAATATTTTCAAAAAAAAATATTAAATGAACTTCCAAAACCTTGGAGTTACACTAATCCGTTTTTACAGCATATCTTTTTGGGCTATTATATGTCCGAAAAAGCTTTTCCTTATATGGATGGGGATAAAAACACAAGGATTAAATTTTTTCAGGGAAACATTTGTGACATTTCCAACATTGAATCATTTGATTTTGTTAGCCTCTCTAATCTTTTTGACTGGAGCAGCGACTCTTTTGTTTTACAGTGTATAAATAAATTAATTAGGCTTAAAACAAGATCTGCAATTTTGCTCAGACAGCTTAACAATCATCGAGATTGGTATCCTTTTTTTAAGGATTATTTTAATGAAGATAAAGATTTTGATTTATATTGGCAGGAGCAAGATAGAAGTATGTTTTATGATCATTTTAGATTGTTTATAAAAAAATGAAACTACAATATAATATTGTTAGTGAAAATAATTTGTCTGCATATATATCAGAGCTGAGATTAATTGAAAAAGACATTACATATCCGCTTGAAGATGGCCTAGATAGTTTTTTTATTGATCATGGTGAAGACTATAGTCCATTTTTTACTCAACAGGGATTTAAAACACGATTTTTAATTATTTTAGATAATGATAAGGTTGTTGGTGGCGTTGTTGGGGTTTGGAAGCGAATAATTGTAAAGCAAAAAGAATATAATGCTCTATACGCATCTGATTTAAAATTAAAGAAAGAATATAGAAATAAGGGCGTTGTTAAAAATTTATTATGGTATTTGTTTATTAGGTGGCCTTTTAAAAAAGATTTTAAAGGTTGGGACTTTATATACTTTTGTGCTATGCAGAGACTAGGTCGAGGGGTAGATGCGACTTTTACAGGTGGACATTTAGGTAGATTAACAAAACACCAGAGTTTGTTAAATATTTATATATTAAAATCACAAGAACTTAAACAATTAAATTTTAAAAAATTATGTTATGAGCCTAAGGATGAGATTAACCTTTCTCCAAATCTTAAGAATGATATAATGTGGAATGAGGGAAAAAAAAACATTGTAACCACTAAAGAAAAATCTTTGCTGAAATTAGGACACATAAACCCAGAACTTTTTTATTTGGAGAACATTGATAGATTAAATATTGCCATAAATACCATACTTGAAAAAAAGGGTGCTCAGTTGTGTTTTGCTGTTGACAATAGAAATAAATTTGTAATTAATCAGCTTGAAAAACAAGGCATTGATACACAGACAAAATGTAAAGTGTTTTCATTTTCTCCATTTTTAAACCCATTTAATTATTCTGATATAGTATCTCTTTCTACTGGAGAAATTTAAATGAAGGGTTTTATTTCTAATCTTATTGAGTCGTCTCCAATTAACAAAATGCCTTATTTTAAATTTTTAAATGATGGAACAATGAGTAAAAAGTTTTTTATAGAAAGTCAAATTGATGTTTTAGAAGCTGTACGGTTTTTTTCTAAGCCGATGTTTATTATTGCAAGTAAACTTGAGACCTACGAACAACGACAAACAATTCTTAAAAACATAATTGATGAACATGGAAATGGAAATTTAGATGAGGCACATGGAAAAACATTTGAAAAGTTTTTGTTTTCATTCGGCGTTACTAGGGAAACGATAATAAACAGTAAATCAAGCAATGTGGTTATGTCCTTTAATAAATCTTTGTTATTGTGTGCCACAAATGAAACCACAATGAGAAGTATTGCTATGATGGGTATAATTGAAGAGCGTTATTCTACAATGTCTGCAAATCTTGTTAATGCAATTTTAGAACGCGGGTGGATTAATAAAAGCCAACTTAACCATTATTCATTACATGAAAATTTGGATGTGGAACACGCTCAAGGTTTTTATGATCTTATTAGCGATGGGTGGCGCTCACCTATATCAAAAAAAGAAATTAAAAAAGGATTAATTATGGGCAACTCTCTTATAGGGAATTTATATAATGGCCTTTTGAAAGAATAATTATTAACTATATTTAATGTTAAGTCAAGTTTCTGTAAAACATAAAGCTCCTGCATTAGTAAGGTTATATAATTTTTTTCTTTTAATTTTGAGCAAGACACATTTAATTGATTGTACTATAAACAAAAATGCGTTTTTAAAAAAATTAAATGATAATACTAGCCTCATCATTAGAAACGCACTTAGTCGTTTTATTGATAATGTAAACACCAATGATTTAAATCCAGCAACTCAATTATTCATAAAAAGCGAACTCAATCGTTCTTTATCCAATAGAATAAAAATTGCAAACATTCTTAGCAATAAACCTTCATTAAAAGAAAATGATTTTTTAGACCCAATTTTTATAATTGGATTACCGAGAACTGGTACAACGGCATTGCAAAACATATTTTCTTTTTTAAGTGACTATCGGGTTTTGAAATTATGGGAGCTACATTATCCAACGAGTAGCTTGGAAGGTGATTTAGCCATAAAAAAAGCAAAATATCAAACAAATAAGTATTCGTTTTTACAAAATTTTTCTAAACCAGAACAAAAATATATTCACCCGGTTGGTGCTGAACACCCAGATGAATGTTTTAGGTTATTGTTTAATTCTTTTACGTCTATTGCTATTTCTTCTGCTTTGGGCTTAGATGATTATGAGAAGTGGATATTAGAAATCGATATGGTGCATACATACGAAGAATACAAAAAACAACTAAGAATTCTATCACAAAAATCATTAAAAAAGCATTTAGTTTTAAAAGCACCAGAGCACTTATGGCATCTAGATTCTTTGTTGCAGGTGTTTCCAAAAGCACGAATTATTATGACACACAGAGACCCTTTAAAATCTATTGCCTCTTATGCTAGTATGATTTCTATGTTTAGAAGAACAGCATATAAAAAATCAAATTTTGAAGAGCTGGGTCAATATGTTGCTAGCGTTTTTGAAAAAGGGTTAAGTAAGGTTTGTTTACTTAGAAAAGACAAAACCTTAGAGGATAGAATAGTAGACGTTCACTGTAACGATATAAAAAACAACCCAGTTAAAGTATTAATGACAATAGATAAAGTCCTTAAAACTAACATCAAAAACAAGGACCTTAACAATTTAAATAAAAGATTTAATGATCAATTATTAGATTATAATTGCAAACATAATTATAGTTATTCTAATTATGGTATTAATAAAAAATTAATAGAAAAAAAATTTGAGTTTTATAATCATCGAAAGTACATGATGCTCTAGGCTATTAATGACTTCACTGATTTATTTATAAATTGTACAATAAACTCTCTAAATGAAAAAATTATAGTTGAGTTTTGTTTTTTGAGATCTTCTTTAATAATCTCATGCAATTTTTTCAAATTATACCATGGTATGTTGGGATACAAATGGTGCTCAATATGATAGTTTTCATTACATAAAAAGAAATCTACAATAGGGTGAGCTTTAATTGTACGTGCTCCTTTATAAGGGTCGTGATAATTTTCTAACATTAGATGCTGACTCATTCCTCTGATGTTCATCATAAAATGAACGAATATCATGGGTATTAACCAACCATGGATTAACCAATTTCTAGGTATAATGTTTATAATAAACCAGATAAATAAAATTATAAAAATTATATCTTTAATGATGAGAATTTTGTCTTTTTTAGATCCCTGTTTAAAGCCCTGATAGGGTATGATGCTTAAAAATGCTATGTATCCAAATAAAAAATACCCCCATTCCATTATTGCAATTATGTATTTATTTGATACATATGTTTTTAATAGACCAGGATCTCCTTCAATGTTTAAATAGGTGTGGTGTTTAAGATGTAAGACTCGGTATCCTGCTAGTGATTGGAGAACAAGATATCCAGACACACTACCAATGAAGTTATTAACCCAGATTTGCTTGTGCAGTGTTCCGTGAACACCTTCGTGTGTGAAAAGACAGATAGCATGTAGCGATGCTCCAGCAAGAATATAAAGAGGTATGGAGATCCAATATCCATAGAAACCAAAAAAATCATAAAAATAAATAGAAAAGTATGCAGCTAAAATATAAAAAAACAACAACAAAATGATTTTCAGTAAATATCGGTGTTCTAAAACCATTAGATTTTTTATGTTTTCAGATTTTATTATGTTATTTGATGTTTTTTTTTGTTTCATTAAAAAATTAATATATGAAGGTTTTTATAAAGGTACTCAATATAATTTATGAATCAAAAGTACGGTTGTTAAAGATAAAAAAACAAAAGAGACTCTTGTTGCATTAATATTTTAATTAATTTTTTGGCACTTAATATTTATAAATGAAACGATTTAATACCTATATACTGCTATTGTTAATAATAATTTTTTTATTATCGACTATTTATTATAATAAAAAAAACAATGGTATAATCAACTATCAAAATGAATTTATCCAAAAGGAAGAAAAACGTTTTGAAAGTCTTCAACAACTCACATTCTCAGGAGAAAATGCTGAGGCTTATTTTTCTTTCGATGGTAAAGATTTAATTTTTCAAGGTCACGATGGGGACTCTCTTTGTGATCAAATATATATTAAAAACATTAAAACGGGTAATACTAGATTGGTATCTACGGGACAGGGCACTACAACATGTGGTTATTTTTTATATCCAAAATGTGAAAAAGCTATATACGCATCTACACACCATAAAGATATTAATTGTCCCGCAAAACCCGATTATAGCATGGGGTACGTTTGGAAACTTTATCCTGATTTTGATATATTTTTAACAGATTTAAAAACGGGATACTTAAACCAATTAACCAACTCTCCTGGATATGATGCGGAAGCAACGATTGCGTTTGATGGTAGTAGAATTCTTTATACATCTATAGTCAGTGGAGATTTAGATATTTGGTCTATGAATCCAGACGGTACAAACAAAGTACAACTAACAAATCAATTAGGTTATGATGGCGGAGCATTTTTTAATAAAGACGCTACGAAAATAGTATGGAGGGTGTATCATCCAAAAACTAAAAAAGAAATTTTAGAATATAAAAATTTGCTTGCAAAAAACTCTATTCGCCCGATGGCTCTTCAAATTTGGATAATGGATGCGGATGGCTCAAATAAAAAACAAATTACTAATAATGGATCAGCCAACTTTGGTCCACATTTTTTTCCAGGTGGTGATAAAATAATTTTTTCATCTAATTTACATGATCCAAAAGGAAGAGATTTTGATCTTTACTCTATTAATACAGATGGCACTGGTTTGGAAAGAATAACATTTTTTGATGGTTTTGATGGGTTCCCAATGTTTAGTCCGGATGGAGAACATCTCGTTTTTGCGTCGAACCGTAATCAAAAAAAAAGAGGTGACACAAATCTTTTTTTAGCTAAATGGAATTATAAATGAAACAACTAATTAAAATATTTTTTTTATTAACTTATGTTTTTTCTCAAAATTTTGAGGAAGATATTGCCTATAAATTAGTTTTAGAAAAATTAAATGGATCAATCCCAAGTGCATTTGTAAGAGAGGCCTTTTCTCATGATAAATTAGAAATACATAAAGTAATAGCTGAGCGTTTTGCGAAACCATACGAGAAAAAGGCATGGACAGAATACAGAAAGATTTTTGTTAAAGAATCTAGGATATCAGCAGGAGCTAAGTTTTTTTCTGAAAACAAAAAATTAATAGGTGACGTAGCGAAAAAATATGGAGTTGATCCTTTTGTTGTTGTAACAATTGCGGGCGTAGAAAGTAACTATGGAATACATCACTCACAGTATTCGGTGTTTAATGCTCTCTACTCACAAATACATGAGATCCCAAGAAGAAGCAAGTGGGCGACAAGAGAACTTGCTGAGTTTTTAAAGTATTGTTATAATGATCAACTTGATCCGCAAGAGATTGGTGGCTCTTATGCTGGTGCATTTGGATTTGGTCAATTTATTCCATCTAGTTTTATACAATACTCTGTTGATTTTAATGAAAATGGTGTTAGGGAGCCCTATAGTTGGCCAGATGTTTTAGGTAGTATAGCTAATTATCTTAGAATGAATGGTTACAAACGAAACAGCAATAACTACAAGAAAAGCGGAGACATATATAAATCAATTTATGCCTACAATCATGCAGATAATTATGTGATGGCAGTACTTGAGCTTACTGAAAGGATTCGTGAAAGAAGTACAGGAGTTCGTAATTATAGAAGCGATTCAGTAACTGAAATGGAAAGGGACCGTATTCAAATGTATAAAAAAAATAATTGGGCCCCCGATGAAACGATAAATATGGATGCCTGGTAGATAACTTAAAAAGTCACATTTAAATTTATTTTTTCTCCATTTCTCTCTATAACCATCGGAACAGTCATTCCAGGTTTTATAACACTTAATCTATCCATGTACTCATAAATATCATTTATAGTTTTATTGTTTATGGATTTAATTATATCACCTTTTTGAATTCCTGCTTTAGCTCCAGGTCCATTTTTTTTTGAAATTCCATCTACCTCTAACCCTATTTGCATGCTTCCATAAGAGGGCATAATACCTAAGGTGACATTAAATTTTCGTGGTGTGCCCATTTGCCCTGTTTTTGGTCCTGCTTCTTGGAAAACCGTTCTTTCTGGTGTTCTAGAAAGATAAAAAACCAAGTCATAAATTAGATCTAGAATCTGCTTTTGCCCTTTAAGGTTTATAAGTTTCCATGTATCGTCTGGTGTATGGTATTCATTATGAAAGCCGCTAAAGAAAAATAAAACAGGGATGTTTTCTGAATAAAAAGCTGCATGATCACTTGGCCCAAAACCAGGTTTGTTCATATTAAGTATAAATAAACGTCCGTTTTTTAAACTATCTAAAAGTGGTTCAAAAACAGGTGAAGTCCCTACGCCACCAACGGTATAAGTAGAGTCTGACATTCTACCTATCATGTCCATATTAATCATAGTTGTTATGTTTTTAAGATTAACAGGAGAGTTTTTTAAAAAATGTTTTGCTCCCAACAGTCCTTTTTCTTCTGCATCAAAACCAATTAACAAAACACTTCTTTTTAAACGATTTTTTTGTGATGAAAGTTTTTGTGCTAATTCGAGTAATCCAGCAACTCCAGAAGCATTGTCATCAGCGCCAGGGTGAAGTATTTCTTCGTCTGGCTTTCTTGAACCTGAACCATCACCTCCGAATCCAATATGGTCAAAATGTGCGCCTATAACAATATATTCATCTCGAAATCTTCTATTCCCGCTATAAATTTTTCCGACTATATTAGCTCCTCTTGTTATTTCTGGATCAAGGGTAATTGTAGCATCAATTTTTAGATTTCCTAATTGAAAGTTTAAGGGTTGAAGATTTTGATTCATTGTTTTTTGAATTTGTTTACGACTCCAACCAACCCTATTAAATATTTTATCGGCTTTATCGTTAGATAAAATTAAAGCTGGAATAATATCATTTTTATATTCTGGTATGTATTGCAATGGATATAATTCTTCATCTTCTATTTGTGAAACAAAAATTACTCCTTTTGCCCCATTATCTCTGGCGACTAACATTTTTTTATGCATTGTTGAATGTTTGGAGTATATAGAATGTTGATTGTTTCTTTCAGGGCTATTTCTCATAATTATAACCCATTTGTCTTTAACGTTTATACCGTTATAGTCATCCCATTTTAATTCTTTTTCTAGTATTTGAAATCCATACCCAACAAAAACTGCTTCGGATAAAAAATGACCATTTGCTGAAAAAGAAAGAGGTGTATAATCAATTTCAACATCAAGGGTGTCCTTATTAATTATCAGATTGTTTTTATCTCCAAGAAAAACTCCTGTTTTAATATTAAATGGTTGTGTAAAGGAATTCTCAAAAGCTGGTTGTACGTTATAGGATTTGAAATTTTTTATTAAATAAGCAATTGCATCTTTACTTCCTCTAGATCCAGGTAATCTTCCACCTCGGTTTTCATGGGACAAATAACGAATATGATTCATTATTTCATCTTCAGTAATGTTTTTTGAAGGTTCTTTGCTTTTGTTTATTATTAAAAACCCTATAAGCAATAGAAGTGAAATAAAGGCATAAATTGATCGACTCGATTCATTCATATGGAATAAAAATTATTATGGAATACGTGGGATGGCAAAGATAAAGGAATTAATTTTATTTATTGAAAAACCACATAAAAATACAAACTTTTCCAGAATATTTGCCAAAAAGATCAAATCCTTTGAATTCTTATTATTTTTTTTCATATAAAATTAAGATTATTAATCAATCAAAAGAAAACATCAAATTGTTAAGTCGTTATTGGCATATTACAGATGGACAAGGAAATTCAGAAGACATTCATGGTCCAGGTGTAATCGGTAAAACCCCTACAATTCTCCCAGACAACTTTTTTGAATATACTAGTTTCTGTCCGCTCCCTACGCCCGTTGGATTTATGGAAGGCAGTTATCGAATGGTTACAGAATCAGGGTTAGAGTTTGATGCAATTATTTCTCCATTTAAATTGATAGCACCTCAATTTTTAAATTGATTTTTTTAATAATAACTAAACATATATTTTATTGTAAATGTAATGAAGACTAAAATTATTGCAACAGTTGGTCCAAGTTGTTTTAGTAAAGATAAAATACAGTGTTTAATTGATAGTGGGGTGACTTGTTTTAGAGTTAATCTATCACATGGGAGCAAAAGCGAAAAATCCAAGTGTTTTGATCTTATTAAATCTAATCGATTAAAATCTGGTATCCGCCCTACTCTCTTAGCTGATTTAGCGGGTCCAAAGATAAGAGTGAAGAGGCTTGAGAATCCCATTTCAATTAAAAAAGGTGAGCTTTTATATATTAGTAGTGAGAAAATTGGAAAAAACGTAATTCCTATTTCTGGGGGTATAAAATTTCAAAAAGTAAAAAAAGGAGCTAGGGTTCTTATCGATGATGGGAAGATATCATTAGAAGTAGAAAAATCAATTTCTAATCAAACTTTATCCTGCATAGCTTTGTTTGATGGTATTGTTGAACAAAGAAAAGGAATTAATTTCCCAGGAATAGAACTAGACCTTCCATCACTTACAGATCAAGATAAAGAGGATCTTCAACTAGCCTTAAAAAAAGGAGCAGACTGGATCGCTCTTTCATTCGTTAGGTCTCCTTCTGATTATACATTGCTTAAAAATGAAATAAAAAAAAGTGGACACAGCACTCCTGTTTTAGCAAAAATTGAAAAGTGGGAGGCTGTAAAAAAGATGAATGATATTATTGACACCTTTGATGCCGTAATGGTTGCCAGGGGGGATCTAGGGGTTGAGCTACCCTTAGAGCAAGTTCCCGGGATTCAAAAAAAAGTGATAAAAAGAGCAATCAAAGCTGGGAAACCAGTTGTTCTTGCAACTCAGATTTTAGATTCCATGACTAAAAGACCGGTTCCCACACGCGCTGAGGTAAGTGATATAGCAAATGCAATATTAGATGGTGCCGATGCTTTAATGGTTACTGGTGAAACGGCTGTTGGAAAACACCCTGTAAAAGTCATAAAAGTATTAAGCCGTGTGATTCTTGAAACAGAACAAAATATTAATTATAAAAACTTTATAAAGGATATAAGTAAAAAGAGGCTCAATACTGCTCAGGCTATAAGTCACGCCGCTTGCACAGTTGCTTCTAAACAGAGAATAAATAAGATTATTACAATGACACATAGTGGTAGCACAGCCCGCATGGTTTCTAGATATAGACCATCCGCTAAAATTATTGCTATGACCCCATTTAAAGAAACCTGTAGACAGTTGGGAATAGTTTGGGGTGTGAGTCCTCTCTTAGTAGAAAATTACAATACGTCTGATGATATTCCGTTAATTGTTAATGCAATGTTAATGGGAAAGAAAACATTAAGAAAAAATGAGAAATATGTAATAACTGGCGGTGTTCCTGTCGGTGTACCTGGGACAACTAATTATCTGTCAGTATTGAAAGGTGTTTAGAATTTTTTAGAATCAGTGATTTTCCCAAGATTAACACATACGTATTTTTTACCTCTTCTGACTGGTGGGTGAGACAATGCACATTCCTCTGTGCACACAAAATACTCTTCCTCCAAATTTTTCTTCCCTTTATTATTATAATATGTCCATTTCCCAACTTGGAACCCACCCTCATAATTACCTTCATATTTCTTTTGTCCATTTCGATAAAAACCATTCCAAGACCCATGAGGCTTTCCTTCTACATAGTCTCCCACAAATTTTTTCTTACCATCTTCGTACCAGCCGGTCCAGGTTTCAGACCTCCATCCATTGTTTATTGATCCTTGCTCTTTTTTTTGTCCGTTTTTATACATTTTAAATCCAGGACCATTATATACTTTTTGGGTTTTTATTGAAATAAACCGTTCTCCACGCTCAAACAACACTTCATCTACGTTTACTGGTGTATCTGATGAGCACCCAAAGAAAAAATATAAAAATAAGATATATAATACTCTCATTATTGTAACCGATTGATTGCTATAATCTAATAATGAAAGAGTATAGGGGAAAGATTTTGAATTATCCTATTCAATTACTATTTCATCTGAAAATACCCAGGCTTTTCCACCAGAACCTGCATGCCAATTTGGACATATTTCTTTATTAACAGCTTTTATTAAAATATATCTTGCTGATTGGTTTAATTCATTAAAGATAACTTCTTTACGGTTTGGATCGCTGTAGTGCTCCCCATCTTCTAATACATAACTTTTTTTATTTATAAACCTTTCTCCATCAGAAGAAAATGATATTTCTACTATTTCTGGTAGAAATATCCAAGATCGATGTGACTCTAAAAATCCACAAATTATAGTATTCACTTTTGTAGATTGTTGTAAATCAACAAGAATTTCCATGTTTATCTTTTCCCATCCTTGCCAGTATCCATCATTATGGTTTGTTGTACCAATTAAACCATCAATAAGGTTTTGTTCTCCCGCTCCAGAATATTTTTTTACATATTTTGTAATATAGTTAACAGTCTTTCCCATAGCCTTATGGAAATAAAAAGTTTTTTTTGAAACAGCGCTAAGCGTTCCATCTGGTTTTGGTATTACTGCTTTGATAGTTGTGGTTTTTGTAATTGGAAAGTTTTTATAAAATATTTTAGAACCTTGATCAGGTTGATCTTTATTAGTTGTGTAATAAATAGGTTTACCTGGATGTTCAGAGCTAAGAGATACCAAAACAGGTGACTGTTGATTGTCTTGAACGCTATTGATGTTCACTTCAAATGATCCATCTGCATAAGTCCAATTTAATTTATCAAATCTTTTTTGTAGGTCTTGCAGTCTTAAATAAAAATCTTCATAAGTATATTTTTTAGGACCAGACCACAAGACTTCTGATAATGCAGTCATTCTAGGTAGCACTCGATATTGTGCAATTTTTGGAGTTTGAACATACTCTGTCCAAAGGTTGCCTTGTCCACCGAGTATATGTTTTGAATTATTACTGTTAAGCTCTTTTGGAATGGGGTCAAAAGAATAAACTGTTTTTAATGTTGTCATCCCACCAAAAGCAGCGGCAGGTGCGTTTTCAGGATTAGACTGATAATAATCAAAATAGCAATGTGAAACTGGGCACATAATTACATCATGACCTGATTTAGCCGATTGAATTCCACCTTGGAATCCTCTCCAGCTCATTACCGTAGCAGACTTTGCTAGTCCACCCTCTAAAATTTCGTCCCATCCAATTAGTTTTTTATTTTTTGATAAGATAAACTTTTCTATTTCTTTTATAAACCAACTTTGTAGTTCATGTTCATTTTTTAAATTTTTTTCTTTTATTCTGTTTTGACATTTTTCACACTTTTCCCAGTTTGTTTTTTCAGCCTCATCTCCCCCAATATGGATGTAAGGTCCTGGGAACAAAAGAGAAACCTCTTCTAAAACGTCTCTAAGAAAAGAAAAAACAGCATCGTTTCCAGCGCAAAAAATATCAATATTGGGCCAGTAAGAACCCGGGTTAACAGGTATGTATTTATTATTGCATGATAATTCTGGATATGCTGCAAAGACTTCTGACGTATGTCCAGGCATTTCAATTTCAGGAATTATCATTATATTTCTTTTTTTAGCATATGCTACAACATCTTTGATTTCTTCTTGTGTATAAAAGCCTCCGTAAGTTGCTTGTTCTTCTGGATTTGCTGGTGATTGTTCTTTCCATGGCTCATGTCTTCTGTCAACCCTCCATGCAGATTTTTCAGTCAACAATGGATATTTTTTTATTTCAATTCTCCAACCGTTATCATCTGTCAGGTGCCAATGAAATACATTCATTTTATGTAATGCTATCATATCTATGTAGGTTTTTACGAATTCGATATCGAAAAAATGACGTGACACATCAAGATGCATACCACGATAACTGAAAGAGGGGGTGTCGATAATATCGCAAGAAGGAATTGCTGTGTTGTTTGGTTTTATTTTTTTTTCAAGGTCTGGATCACATAACTGTCTAAATGATTGAAACCCATAGAATAAACCTGACTTTGATGAAGCTTTTAATGTTACGGATTTTTCATCATCAATTTTTAGTTTATACGATTCTTCTTTCAAATTATGTTTAGGGTTTAGACTAATATTTATTTTATTCTTTACATCATGCGTAGAATGTTCTATTTTTAATTTTTTTAAGGGTCTTAGATAATTTTGGAATATTTCTGCTATCTCTTTTTCATCTGTTGAATTGTTTTCAATATAGATTCCATTAATTGAAAGCAAATCAAATGATGACCCAGAACTTTTTAAGCTAGTTGGTTTAGGGATAATATTTATAGATGATTTTGTCATGGTGTTTAGATTGTTATTACAGGAAAAAAATAAAGATAATATACAGAAATACGAGATATATATTTTTTTAATAGTAATTTTATAAGGACCCAAACTAATTAACTTTGTTTCTTTTTTGGATCGCAACAAGGGAAATAAACTCATATATAATATTTGCTGCTAGTAAACTTGTAATGTGAGCAGGGTCATAAGGTGGCATAACCTCAACCATATCAAAACCAATAAAATTAATATTTTTTAAACCTCTAACAAATGATATAGCATCATAACCAGTAAAACCACCAGCTTCTGGAGTTCCTGTTCCTGGTGCATAAGCAGGATCTATAAAATCAATATCAAAAGTTAAATAAGCAGGTTTATCTCCAATTCGATTTTTAACTAGAGATAATGCTTCTAAAACACCTATAGAATGCAATTCTGGACCAGTGATTGATAATAAACCAGCGTCTTTCGACATTGTATAATCTTTTTTATCATATAAAGGACCACGTAATCCTATTTGGGTGGAAACAGAAGGGTCAATTAAATTTTCTTCTATAGCCCTACGAAAAGGAGTGCCATGTGTATCTTTATTGTCAAAATATCCATGCCATAAATCACTATGGGCATCGAAATGTATTAAGCCAACTGGTCCATATTTTTTTTTAATTGCTCGAAGAATTGGTAAGGATATAGAATGGTCTCCACCCATAAAAATTGGGATAGCGTTAGACCGAAGTAAGGTTTCTACATTGTTTTCAATTAATTTATGTGATTCAGGAAGATACCCTGGAACAATTGGAAGGTCTCCGAAGTCTATACCGCTACAATATTTAAAAATTTCTATTTCTTGTGCAGGATTATAGGGTCTTAGCAACAGAGAGTTATCTCTAATTCCTGAGGGCCCAAATCTTGCACCTACACGAAAAGTTCCACCTGTATCAAAAGGGACACCAGCAAGTACAAAGTCCACGCCATGAAGATTAGTAGTATGGGGTAAGCGCATAAAAGTTCGAATTCCCTCAAACCTAGGAAACTCCATTGCATCTAAAGGTATATGTTTTTTTTTCATATGTTTATTTTGTATTTAGTTTTTTACCAAAAAATGAAATAATTAATATCTGAGAAACGATTCCTAATATTAAAAGAATCCACCAGGGGGCTCCAAATCCTGCAGGAAGCGTACAAAGCAATAATGCTGCAGATCCAGCTGATATTGCATATGGCATTTGTGTCCAAACATGATCCATTAGTTCGCATCCAGATGCCATTGAAGTTAGGATAGTTGTATCTGATATTGGAGAACAATGATCTGCCCAAACAGCACCAGTAAGTACACAAGCAACAGATGAATACATTATATGGTAATTTTCTGGATTAGCACCTCCATGGTTTTCCATTACAGCCCATGCAAGTGGGACCACAAGAGGCATAAGAATCGCCATTACCCCCCAACTACTTCCTGATCCAAAAGCTGTTATGGCTGCAACGATAAATATAATTGCTGGTAATAAATTCATGGGAATAGCATTGCCTAATTTTGATACAATGTATCCTGCAGTTTGTAGATCTTTTGATACGTCTGCTAATGCCCATGCAAGTAATAATACTAGTAGGCCCATCAACATAAACTTCACCCCACTAAACCAAGCGTCTAATGTTTCATTAACCGTTAAAGATCCTCTAGTTATTGATAATAAAGCGGCTGTAATAGCACTTAAAAGAGTAGAGTGCATTAACGCTGAAAAAGTATCAGAGCTCCCTAAAATATCTTTTAATGTTGATCCTTGACCTGAAGAAAAAACAAAATAAAACATAGAAATTATAAGAACAGTAATTGGTATTATTGCGTTACTTGCTAAATATTTAATATTTTCTTTTACATATAAATCGTTTTCTTCAGAACTAGTTTCTTTATCTTGAGATGATGATACATTTGGAGTATACTTTATACCTTTTCTGGCATTTTTTTCTGCTTCCACCATTGGACCAAAATCTCTTCCTGTTCCAACAACTAAACCAACCAATACTATTGCAAGAAACGGATAAAAACTATATGGTATGGAATTTAAAAATAAAGTATATGCTGACTGGTTAAAACCATTAATATTTAGCAATGCATCAGAAATAATTCCAATTTGGAATCCAATCCAAGTAGTGATTATTGCTATTGTGGCAACTGGAGCAGAAGTAGAATCAACAATATATGCAAGTTTCTGTCGTGATATTTTAAGTTTATCGCATAACAGCCTAGATGTGTTACCTACAATCAATGTATTAGAATAATCATCAAAGAAAATAATTAAACCAAAAAACCAAATAGATATTTGTCCTTTTCTAGGAGTGTCTGCTTTTCTTATAAGGTGTTTTATAATGCCATGCATACCACCATTTCTATAAATAACGCCAACCATACCACCAAGCATAAGTGTAAAAAGCATTAAGACGGCATGGTCTCTATCTATAAATGTATTTAGTATATATATGTTAAATGAGTTAAGTAAAGATGATATAATATTGCCCCACGTAAATGCATTAATTGACCAAACGCCAAACCAGATAGCAACAAACAAAGAAGGGACAACGGATCTAGTGGCAAATGAAAAAACAATAGCAATAAAAGGTGGAAGAATAGAAACCCATCCTGGAATAACAGATTTTTTACCTTCGTAAATTATATTGGATTCTCTGGTTAAGAAAAAAGGAAACTCTCCATTTTTAGAAACACTTATATTTTGAAATGAAAGAGTTGTTTTTGTTTGTTTTTCTGGGGATAAGGTGTTGTCGTTTATATTTAAAGTATAGTTAAAATTTTCTGAAAAATTTCCTGAGAATGATATATTAAAAGGGATGCTTTGTAGAATAATTTTTGGCACTTCAATAGTTATGTTTTGTCCACAAATAAAACAAAAAACAAAAATTGACTTTATTAAAATTTTTTTCATTACAACTGCTTTATTTAAGGTAAACTAATTTCTTTGTTTTTCTTTCATGTGAAGAAGCGATAGAAAAAAAGTAAATACCAGAAGAGACATTATCACCTAGGTTGTTTTTTCCACTCCATATATAGTTATGATAACCCTTGGGGTGGTTGGGTGTTGTTGTTTGCATAATTTCATTGCCTATATTATCTATTATAGTAAAGGTTATGGTTTCTATAAAAGGTATATGATAAAGAACATTTGCTCGGGCATTAAATGGATTAGGAGATATTGATTTAATTAAGATGTCCTTATTTAGAATGATATCATTTTCTGAAATATTATTAGTAGAAATGGGAGAAAACTGTATAGCATCAAAAACAACAAAAGACCCACTTGAAGAAGGACCTACGATATCTCTAAGTATAATACTACACTTTGATCCAGTAGGTATATATATTGAGGATATAGAGTTGAAGTTTCCTTGATTTATATTTTGGTTAACTACTACGGTGTTTCTTTCACTAATTCCATACTCATTTTTAATGTTAATTTCATATATTGCTTCTGTTACAGCATCTAATCCTGTAGGTATAAACACTTCAATGTTATATTCTCCATCACTTTCTAAATGAGGTACCCAGATTGCGTAGTGTCGACTTTCTTCTTGCGAGTTTACTGTTGGACTTATCCAACAATCATTGTTGTATCCAGAGCTTAAATATGTCCAGTCTGGACCTTGAAATCTTTGAAAACCATTGTCTCCATCATCAATTAAACTATTAGAAACCCATAGCCATTCGCTTCGATTTCCACGAAATTGTTCTATAGGGTCTATTGAATTATGCCACCATCCAAATGGATCTACTGAATAGGGCTCATTAGAATCAAAAAAATAGCTACCTTTTCGAACTTCAAAGTGAAGGTGTGAATTAATAGCGCAGCCAGTATTTCCAGTAAAACCCAAAGTATCACCTGTTACTACGTTATCTCCAACGCTAACATTTAAAGGGGGCATCATATGAAGGTATACAGTAAAATAATCGTTGCCGTGTGCTAATATGATTGTCCCTTGATCACCATTGGGAGTGATCCCCCCAGGACATGGATCAGCAGGCGAAGAGAATGAGGACCATAAAACATAACCATTAGCTGGTGCTAATATAGGTGTGTTTAAAGGCATGAAGTAATCTATACCCGCATGTCCATCGTAGCAGGAAGAACCAGTTAAACAGTCTGGATAGATAACATTATTGTTAAACTCGACACCATCAAATCTTAAAAAAAGATCATCAGCTTGGTTTGACAAAGGATGATGGTGATCTACGTGGTTAGATGCAGGATATTGCTGAAAGCTAGGTTGTTGAAAAGGTTTAATCTCTAAAAAGGGTTCCTGGCTAATGATAATGGAAAAGCACGATAAAAAAATAAAATTTTTATATGATCTAATGGATAATTTTTTCATTGTAGTCTAACTTTCATTGAAATATACCATTATCATATTAAAGAATTGAGTATTAAAAAAAGGATTTAAAATGAAATCAGCGTATTTATTCTTTTTTATTTTTATATGTTTAAATAATAATTGTTTATTTGGTACAGAGATAGATAGTTCATTTTCTGTAAAATGGAACAATGATTCTTGGGGTGCGGGTGGTTTGTTTCCTGCTGGTCCCCCTTGGAATATGGTTGGACCATATGATTTTGATAATGATGGTTTTGGGGATTTTGTTGTTGCTAGTTCTTATGCTGGCCAATACTGTAACGGTGTATATCACTATGAAGCAATAACCAATGACTCTATTGAAATTCAGTGGGTTTATACTTTTTACGATTTAAGTTGTGATTATGACGCATATTCAAGTGTGGCTGTTGGTGATTTGGATGGTGATAATAACAAAGAAATTATATCTCTTGTGGATACAAGTCCTGGTGTTTCTGGTCAAGATGGATTACAGGTGTTTGAGTGGAGTCCTGATTCAATGTCTTTTTTATCTACTCCTTCCTATACATGGGATATGGGACTTGATAGTGTGTGGGAAGCTGCACAGATTTTGGTTGAAGATTTGGATGGAGATTCTAAAGATGAAGTGGTGGTCTCTATCATGGATGGACCTTGGACGCAATTAGGAGTTGGTGGAAGTAGTAGGCTGATGATTTTTGAATTAGATACAATTATTTATGACACAACATTTAATGATGATGGTACAATAAACCTTATTAATGATAGTGCACTTTTTACAATTGAATATGAAGATGATTCTTGGACAAATTGGAGTGGATATAATATTTCGATAGGAGATCTTGACAATGATGGTCTTACTGAAGTTTATACAGTAGCATTTGATTTTTACCATGTTATTGTTATTGAAAACACCATGATAAATGAATACGAATACCAAACAGATTTCTATGTTAGTTCTGAGGCTTATGAATTTGGAAACCAAGGCCTGATTATAACTGATATCAATGGAGATGGTAATAATGAATTATTTGCTGCAACATCAGGAACTAAATCAGGAGAACTTCCACTAACCCCAGGCAGATTATATGTAGCGGGGAACATTAACGATGTAAGTCTTTTGACTTTTTCAGATTTTAATTATTTTGCGAGTTATGAAGGTGGGCTTCGTCAAGTTTCTAGTGGAGATCTTGATAATGATGGTAACTCAAATCTATATTTAGCTGGTCACTATGATGAGTCCTTGTATGATTGGGAGTATAGTGGAGAAGATCCGCTTGATGTATTAAGTTATACAGAGCGCGTTATATTTATGGATGACACAACGGATGATGGTGGATTTGGCTTAGATCAGGGAAAGGTTCGAGTTGCGGCTTTATTTGTTGGAGATTTAGATAATGATGAAATAGGTGATTTGGTTTTTACTTCCGCAAGCTTTGCAGCAGATAAGCCACATATATATTTTCTTGAACATAGTGGAATGCTTGGTTTCTCAAGTCAAAATAAGACCGTCCCAAATAAAATATCTATTTCACAAAACTATCCAAATCCATTCAATCCTGATACAAAGTTTATATATACAATTAATAAACGAGATAACGTATCGTTAAAAATATATGATATAATGGGTAGGCTTGTGTTTACTGTGTTTGATGGTTTGAGAGAACAAGGAACTTATGAAGAAAACTGGGTAAGTAGAGATCAAAACAATCAACCTTTGTCTAGCGGTATATATTTTTATAATCTTAAATCAAGCGGGCAAAGCATTACAAAAAAAATGATTTTAAATAAATAATTTTGATTTATATAATCCAGAAATTTATTTAGATATACATGTGTAAATTTTTTGGAGATAAAAATTAATAAAATCATTTTATTATCCTTTTATTTTATTTTACTTCAATGTAGCCCGTCTGTTGATGATGAAAAAAAAGAAAATATTTTTGTAATTGCTACTTATGATGATGTGAAAGATTGGGACCCTGCTACGGCATTTTCACTTGAGGTTTTTCCTATGTCAAATATGTATGAACCTCTTTTGTGGTATGATGCAGGGTCAAAACCTAGCAAATTTTTACCAGGACTTGCGGTCACTTACTCAAAATCGAAAGATGGTTTAACTTGGACATTCAATTTAAGAGATAATGTATTTTTTCACGATGGAACAAAGTTTAATTCAGAGGTGGTAAAGTTTGTTGTAGAGAGGAATAAAAAACTTAACGGAGGTGCAAGCTATATATGGTCTTCTGTTGAACAAATAATAATAAACAACCCATTGCAAATAACCTTTATTCTTTCGTCTCCTGTTCCTTTCGACAAAATAGTAAGTTCACAATATGGCGCATGGATGTATTCGCCATCTATTACTAATGTTTCTAAGGATTCATTGCTTAAAGGTTTTGGGGCTGGTACTGGACCATATCAATTGAAAAAATGGGTTAGAAATAAATATATATTATTAGAAAAATTCGATAAATATTGGAAAGGTTGGAAAAAAGAAAATCATTATGATTCCATTTTAATTCAAGTGGCATCAGAATCTTCAACCCGCTTACAAATGATTCAAAGTGGTTTAGCGGATTATGCTGTTTTAATACCTACTCAATTATTAAAAACATTGGAAAATAATCCAAATGTAACGATTTCTTATCACCAGTCTTGGACAAATGAATTTTATCTTTTAAATACTAAAAAATATCCCACTAGTGATTTATGGTTTAGAAGGGCCATAGCTTCTTCTTTGGATCGTAATACTTTGGTTAATTATGTATATAAAAACACAGCATTAGAAGCAAAAGGATTGATACCGCACAGTATACCACTTTATAATGAACCAGATAGTCTTTTGAAATTTGATTTAGATATTGCAAAAGATTATTTAAAAAAATCTAAGGTTAATTTAATTAATACAAAAATAGACCTATCTTATGTATCCACCTATGAAGAATATCGATTAACTGCATTTATGTTATTAGACAACCTTAGAAAAATAGGTTTAGAACTTGAATTGAAACCTGGTCTATGGTCAACAAATTGGGATAAGGCAAAAAATTTAGATACAGCACCTAATATTATATCTATGGCTTGGTGGCCAACTGTTTCATCACCATCAGATTGGTTCTTTGCATTATATAACACCCAAGAAAGCCCATTATTTAATCTTTCTTATTATAGCAATGGGCATTTGGATTCTCTTACAAAAAAAGCTTGGGAGTTAGAATCTATTGAACCTGAAAAGGCAAAAGAGATATATAAAAAAATTCAAAACATACTTATTGATGATTGTGTGGTTATTCCTGCGGTAGATATTAAAATACCCTCTATTCGTAAGAATAACATAAAAGGCTTAAAAAGCAATCCAGCATATTCAACTATATTTATATATGAACTAAGTAAAAATTGATGTATAAATATATTTTTAATAGAATAGCTTTAATGGGTTTGATTATGTTGATTGTTTGTAGCATAACGTTTTTTATTGTTCGTTGGCTACCTGGTGACCCTGTGTTTTTGTGGGTTGGTGACCACCCTACTAAGGAACAAATAGAGAAGGCTAGAAAAGACTTTGGTTTTAATGAACCGATATACAAACAATATTTATCCTTTTTAAAAAAGACTGCCAAATTAGATCTTGGTGTTTCACTTCGAACACGGCAACCCGTAACAATTGAAATATTAAACAGGTTTTTTGCTACATTTGAACTAGTATTTTTTTCAATGTTAATCGCTATTATTTTAGGGTTCCCAATGGGATTGGTATCGGCTTTAAAACAGGAAAAAAGATTTGATTATTTTGCAAGGGGCTTAGGGTATATAGGGTTATCTCTTCCTGTTTTTTGGTTTGGTATGATTTTGCAATTAATTTTTTTTGGAATCTTGTATTGGTTACCACTTCAGGGTAGATACTCTGGTATGGGTTCTTTAGACGCTCCATTAATTTATAATAGTGGTTTTTTATTAATTGATAGTTTTCTTTCTATGGATGTAGATCTTTTTATGGATGTATTGAAACATATAACCTTACCTGCTTTCACTATGGCATTTGGTGTGTTGGGAATTGTGCTACGTACAACTCGTTCAACAATGATAGAAACTATCAATACACCATTTTTTAGTACGTTTAAATCTTTTGGTTTTAATGATGGTGAGATTATTAGAAAATCAGCATATAAAAATACATTTATCCCAGTTTCTACTGTAGTAGGATTAAGTTTTGGCCTTATGCTTGGTGGAACTTTTTTAGTTGAGTCAATTTTTGATTGGCCTGGCTTAGGACAATTCAGTGTTTTGTCAATTTTAACAAGAGATTTTCCTGCAATAATTGGTGTTACTATTCTTTATAGTGCTATATATGTAATCATTAATTTTTTTATAGATCTTTTTTATGTTATTGTTGATCCTAGAATTCGCCATTAAAGTGAAAAGCTTTTTTCAAAAACTTATTTTAAGAAAATCGGCATTTTTAGCTTTTTTATTTTTACTTGGAATCTTTCTCTTATCTGTTTTTATTCCTTTTTTGTCTCCCTATTATGAAGATATATATGGAGCGGTTCATTTTAAAGCCGCAGGTCAACCACCTTCTTTTTCCCATTGGTTTGGTACTGATACTGCAGGGAGAGATATGTTTACTATTACTATTCGCGCAGGTTTTTATTCTTTAAAAATAGCATTTGGCGTTGTTTTTCTTTCGGTTTTGGTGGGTTCCCCAATTGGAATGTTTTGTGGGGTTGCGAGTAAACGAATTGATGAAATAATAATGAGAATCACAGATGGTTTTCTTGCATTTCCACCATTAATACTACCACTTGTCATTACAGCGGTTCTTGGTCCATCTTTGAATAATGTTGTTTTGGGAATTTCTGCATCATGGTTTCCTTGGTACGTTAGAATAGCCCGATCTCAAGCATTAATTATTTCATCTTTAGACTATGTGTTAATCTCAAAAAATATGGGTGCTAGTAATTTTCATATTATAAAAAATCATATTTTGCCAAATGGTTTTAATCCAATTTTGACACAAGCTACTATCGACGCGGGTTATGCAATATTGACTGCTGCTGGTCTTTCTTTTATTGGATTAGGAGCACAGCACCCAGATGTTGAATGGGGTTTATTAATTACACAATCACGTGCACAGTTTTTAAATCATTGGTGGGAGGTTTTTTTCCCTGGAATTTTCATATGTTTAACAGTGGTTTCATTTAATATTATTGGCGATCAATTTCGCAACTTCACAGAAGAAAAAATTAGATAATGAGTAACCTTCTTTATAAAATTAAAAATTTAGAGGTTAAATCAGATGATCATACAGTTATACTAGATAAAATAAATTTAAATATTAACAAAGGTGAAAATTTGGGACTTATAGGAGAGACAGGTAGTGGGAAAAGCATGCTTGGTTCAACTTTAATGGATATGGTACCAATGGGTTGTTCTATCACAAGTGGTTTTGTTAAACATTATTTTGATTCAGATAAAAGTATATCAACTCTCAGGGGAATTAATTTGTCTAAGATATCCCAAAATCCAATGCAAGCATTGAATCCATTACAAACAATAGAGAAACAGTTTTTTATTATTCTTAATAAAAGGTATGGTTACAAAAAAAATAAAATAAAGCGACAAATTACATATTGGGTTAAAAAAGTACATTTACATGAAATTCCAAACATATTAGAACGTTATCCTCATCAACTTTCTGGAGGTCAAATGCAAAGGGTTATGATTGCGATGGCAATGTCTGTTGAGCCTGAGTTTATTATTGCTGATGAGATAACAACTGGTTTGGATACCAATATAAAAATGGAAATTTTAAATTTAATGTTTTCTTTTCAAAAGCAGTTTCAATTTTCTGTTTTACTTATTTCTCATGATTTAAATACTGTTATTAAATACTGTGATAAAATCGCAATAATAAAATCGGGTAAAATTATAGATGTAGGAAAAACGGAAATGATTATTGACAGCAATAATGATAGATACGTAAAAACATTTACAGATAACTTTAAAAAATCGTTAAATGAAATTCCAACAAAAATTAACAAACAGGAATCAAATACAGTTTTATATATTAATAATATAAACAAATCATATAATTCAAAAGTGAATGCTGTACCCACTTTGAAAGGTATTAGTTTTGATATTAATAAAGGGGAGACAATAGGTGTCATTGGTGAATCAGGAAGTGGGAAAACAACTTTAGCGAAAACCATTTTAAATTTATTAGAACGAGATTCTGGTGATATAGATATTTTAAAAAATGGTAAAAGAATAAGTTTAACTAAACCCACTAGAGATATTGGAGTAGTCTTTCAAGATAGCCAAGGTTCTTTAAATCCTAGAATGCGGGTTTATGATATATTGTGTGAGCCTTTAATTTTAAATGGTGTTAAGGATCAATGGATCATGAAAGAAAAAATAATAGAAGAATTAGATAAGGTTAATTTAGACCACAGTTTATTAAAGTCTTTTCCTCATGAATTATCAGGAGGTCAAAGACAGCGGATTTCTATCATTAGGTCCTTGTTAGTAAATCCATCCATATTGATTTTAGATGAGCCAACCTCAGCACTCGATACAATAACTCAGGAAAAAATATTAATCTTATTGAAAGATATACAAATACAAAAAAACCTTTCTTATATTTTTATATCACATGATTTAGGAGTTGTGTCAGAACTATCTGATCGTATTATGGTTTTATATAAAGGAGAAATAGTTGAGTTTGGAAACACTAATAATGTATTAATTAACCCTTCAAACGACTATACAAAAAAATTAATAGATTCTAACTCATGGATGAGTAAAAATTAATGGTATACAAATTTTGGAGAAAATATTAAATGGATAAACTGATTACTATTGCATCAATTCAAATGTTTGTTCACAAAGAAAAAAAGAACAATTTACAAGAGATTGAAAAACATTTAAGTTATATTAATCGAGTTTTTCCTCAAGTAAACATGGTTGTTTTTCCAGAACTTTCTGCAACAGATAAGCTCGTAGATATAAAAGATCAAGCAGAAAAATTACCAGGGAATTTAACTGATTTTTTTTCAGGATTAGCTAAAAAGTATGGAATTTGGTTGGTACCAGGAAGTATATATGAACGTTCTGGAGATGATATTTATAATACATCTTTTGTATTGTCACCAAAAGGAGACTTAATCGGAAAGTATCGTAAAAGATATCCCTGGTGTCCTTATGAAAAAATCACGCCTGGCACTGACCCATTTGTTTTTACTATTGAAGGTGTAGGAAAAGTGGGCCTTATGATTTGTTATGATTTGTGGTTCCCAGAAGTGGCAAGAGATATCGTTAATTTAGGAGCTGAACTTATTTTAGTTCCAACAATGACAACAACAGGAGATAGACCACAAGAACAAGTAATTGCTCGCGCAACGGCTATTACACAACAGTGTTATATTGTCTCATGTAATGGTGTGGGGTATGGAGGTGTTGGAGGATCTATTATTGTTGACCCTGATGGTAATGCTTTACAAAAATCTGGAGGTGGTCCTTTTATGCAGACTGCTATAATTGATTTTGATAGAGTTAAAACACTTAGGGATAACGGTGTTGCTGGTGTAAGTCATCCCTGGAAAGATTTTCGTCAAAACAATCAAACCTTCGCAGTGTATGATAAAAACACTAAAGGTTAATTGGTAATTGTTATAATTAATAATCGGTGTAAAGATGAATGAACTAAAAGACTATTATATTTTTATTGTTTCTAACCATTTTCTTAAATCAGCAAGCTTGATTTTAATATCTGTATTTTTTGCAAAATTTGTTGATATAATTTTTACTATTATTTTTAAAAAAATGGTTGATAAAACTCAAACAACTTTAGATGATAGAATTCTTCAATTATTACATAAACCTATTTTTTATTCAATTCTTTTTATTGGGTTTATTTTTTCAATTAAAACAGCATCCTTACCACAGTACATTGATTTTGCATTAATTGGTTGTTTAAAAACAGCAACAATAATTATCTGGTTGTTTGTTATTTCAAAAATTTTATTGATGTCTATGGAGTGGGCATCTCGAAAAACTACTACTAATTCTTTATTACAAAAAAACACAATACCTCTTTTTAATAATTTAGGAAAGATTGCTATTGGAATTTTTGGTATATATTTTATTTTTTTAAGTTGGGATATTAATATTAATGGTATCCTTGCTTCAGCAGGTGTTTTGGGTGTGGTTTTGGGTTTAGCAGCAAAAGATACTGTTTCTAATTTTTTTGCTGGGATATTTTTATTAGCAGATGCTCCTTTTAAAGAAGGTGATTATATTTTATTGGAGTCTGGTGAAAGAGGCTATGTAACACAAATGGGTCTTAGGTCAACACGATTTATGACGCGAGATGATATTGAAATAACCATACCAAATTCTGTAATTGCAACATCAAAAATAGTTAATGAAAGTGGTGGTCCTGGAGAAATAGAAAGGGTGCGGATCACTCTCTTAATTTCTTATGATTCCAATTTAAATGATGTAAAAGCAATTTTAATTGATATTGCAAAAAACAACACCAATGTTCTTAAAGATCCTAGTCCTAGAGTTCGTTTTAGAGAGTTTGCAGATAATGGGCTTAAACTTCAGCTTCTTTTTTGGATTCAAAAACCTGAAATGCGAGGAAGAACAGTTGATGCAATTAATACTGATATTTATGAACAATTTTCTCAAAGAAACATTTTTATTCCTTATCCCACTATGAAAGTTCTTCTTCCCGAAAAATAATTTTAAATTATTTATATATGATCCCATATAATTTTCTTTTTCTTTTTCTTTATTTTTTAATCCTGATTTCTATAGGTTATTTTTCTTCAAAAAAAGTTTCTTCTATTTCTGACTATTATGTTGGAGGTAAAAAACTTGGTTATTGGATCGCATCTTTGTCTGCAAGAGCGACAGGTGAGTCGGGTTGGCTTTTAATAGGTCTTACTGGAATGGGAGCTATAATGGGTCTCAGTGCTTTTTGGGTTGTTGTTGGAGAAGTATTGGGTGTTTGGTTTTCTTGGCAGTTTATGGCAAAAAAATTTAAGAAGATGACTGATGATTATAAATCTATAACAATTACAGATTTTTTGGTAAGCCATTTTAATTCAAGGTCAAATCTTCTTCGTATTATTTCAGCTACGGCGCTTTCCCTCTTTGTTGTTATTTATGTAAGTGCTCAGATTGATATAACGGGAAAAACTTTCGAATCTTTTTTAGGTTTAGATTATTACGTTGGTATAGCTATTGGTTTTGGGATAGTTGTTTTTTATATATTATCTGGTGGTTTTGTTGCTGTTGCGTGGTCTGATTTTTTTCAAGGTATATTAATGTTTATTGGTCTTATAATATTACCTCCAGTAATTCTTCTGTCTTTAAATAATCCGTTTGCTTTTTTTTCAGGTTTAAAAGAAATAGATCCTGGACTAGTTAATATTTGGGGTCCTGGTGGTTTTAGCTTAATAAATATTGCTTCGATATTAGGTTTTTTATCTATAGGTGTTGGTTTTATGGGCTCTCCTCAAGTATATGTTAGGTTTATTGCTATAACAAATACGAATGAAATTGAAAAAGGAAAATGGGTAGCTATTGGTTATACATTATTAACTGATTCTTCAGCGGTGTTAATAGGTATGTTAGGAAGATATATGTTTACAAAAAACGGTTTTAATCCTGAGCTTATTTTAGGCGGGGGTGGTGAGGATGTTCTATCTTTAGTTCTTAGCCAGGTTATGCCAAATGTAATTGTGGGAATATATATTGCTGTTATACTATCTGCTGTAATGTCAACAGTTGATTCTTTATTAGTTGTTGCATCAAGTGCTGTAACAAGAGATTTTTTTCAAAAAGTATACCGTCCAGAAATTGATGAAAAAATACTTGTGAAAATCTCTAAAAAAGTTACTTTTTTGTTGGCAGGTTTTGCATTATCAGTGGCTATTATTGTTTCTATCCTTTCACCTACAAGAACAGTATTCTGGTTTGTTATTTTTGGCTGGTCTGGTATTGCTGCTACATTTTGTCCAGTTATAATTATGTCTATTTTTTGGAATGGTTTAACAGAGAAAGGAGCTATTGTATCAATGGTTACAGGTTTTTTATCTGTACCTATTTTTAAATTTTTTATTCCAAGTATTGATTATATTGGACCTTATTTTGATAAGTTGGATGTTATGCTACCATCAGTAATACTAGCAATAACTACCGGTTCCTTTGTAAGTGTTTATTTTAATAAATCAGTTTAAAGATTTTCAGCTGTTGTTCTAGTAGCGTTATAATTCCATCCTCTTAATACTATTTGAACGTTGGTGTGGTTATTATCTTTTAACACCTTATCTTTTCCAGAATATAATTGAATAAGTATTGTTTTTCTAGGTTTATTAGATTCATTGTTCATTGACCCATGAACCGTACATGAATGAAAAAACAAAACATCTCCGTGATTTGCTTCAATTGCAGTTGCGGATTCCAATGAATATTTTTTATGTAATTTCTTTATATAGGAATGCCCATCTGAGTTTTTTACTTTACCTAATTTATGAGATCCTGGAATTAGTTTTATACAACCCATATTTTGTTTTGAGTCAGAAATATGTACAACTGCAGCTATCATTGTATTTTTTTTTGTTGGGAAGTAGGACCAGTCTTGATGTAATGGAAAGGCTGATCCAACAAGAGGTGGTTTTAAAAACAATTTAGTATGATGTAAGATTATATCTTTTCCAATAAAAGATTCAGCCAGGTTTAATAATTTCTTATTTTGAACCATTTTCATCATAATAGATGAATAGCTTTGTACATTATGCGTGTGTATAATTTTTGATTTAGGTGAATCAATATTTTTTGTTAAATCACTTCTCCAATGAGCGTTAATATTTTCTCCGCTATTTTCTAATTGAAATATGATTTTATCAAATTCACTTTCAAGTTTTTTTATATCTAATTTGCTAAATAATTTTTTTTCTATATGATATCCATTTTTTTTGAACTGAGATGTGATGTTTTTTTTCACAGCTATCTCTTGTAAATAATTGGTGCAATGGAATGATCTTTTAATTGATCTAAATAATTTGAATTTTCACCCTCTAATGGTATTCTTTTTGCCTTATCTGTGCAAAAATGAACAACCATTCCTATTCTTGGATTTTTTTCTTTGTTACCAATAGATGAGTGGTATGTCTGGGATGTGTGAATACTTATTTCTCCAATTTTTAATAATGCATCTACTATTTTTTGATTTTTATGATGTTTTTTTATTATTTTGTTTTGATCATTAATATTTTGATTGAAAAAATCCATACCATCAATATTTTTCCAGTGATTTGATCCACGAAGAAACCTAACGGGTCCTGATTTATTAGATACATTAGATAAAGCGATCCATGCTGTAAAAAGGCCATCATATGTCCAGAATGGCCAATATTGAGAATCTCTATGCCATCCAGCATTACCTTTCTTGTTTTTACTGTGAGGTTTCCACACAACCTGCGAGTGCCAAACTTGAACCGATTTTGCATTTGTGTTTTGCGCTAAGTGACTACCAAAATCTTTGTTGGTTATTAAGTTCCAGACAACTTGGTTACAAAGATGGGGCTTATCTATTTTTATAATTGAATATGGATCATCACCTGGTTGCCAAAACCTATTTTCTGGTTTGCGACCAGTTTCATATTTACCATTAATAATATCCCATAGTGCTTCACGAGCTAATAATGATTCTTTATTTGAAAAGATTTTGGGTAAAAAACAAAAGCCATCTTTATTAAGACAATATGTTTTTTTATTAACCAATATAAAACTCCGAATTATTATTTATATAATGATTTTACCCAGTTTGTTTCATCTTTTGATAATACCTCACCCAAAGATGATGCAATATTTACTTGATTACTGTTTCTTTGCCCTAATAAAACACAGCCAGTTGGTGAGTCAAAAAACAAAGAATTAATAACTCCGTACATTATTGGATTTTTGTGTTTTGAAAATTTTTTTTCTAGTTTTTTACAGTTGTCCAAAATTTTTTGTATTATTTCTGGATCATAAAATTCTTTAATTCTAGATCTGTGGTCACCATCTTTAAATTTTGGAACATTTTTATATTTTCCCGTTAATAATCCATGTTTTAATGGAGAAAAAAAACAGACTCCAATATTGTTTTTTATTACAGCTTTTTTTAATCCAGATATTTCATAATCATTATCCATAATATTTCTATATGGTTGAATAATATCTGGGTTGCAACGATCTAAGTATTGTAAAATTCGTTTATTTGACCAATCAGATAATCCTATAAAACGAATTTTGCCTTGATCTTTAAATATTTTTAAAATGTTCATAGCATCATCAAAATACTCACCTTTTTTTCCAAAATTACAATGGTGTAAATACATTAGATCAATACAGTTTGTATTTAGATTTTTAAGAGATGTTTCTATTTTGTGTTTTATATGTTTTGGATGATACCAATATGGATATGGTCCTTTATCCCATCCAACTTTAGTGGCTAAAAATATAGATGTTCGCGGTATGATTTTCCACATACTTCCGATTATTTTTTCTGATCGTCCTTCGCCATATACATCAGCAGTATCCCAATGGTTTATTTCTTTCTCCCAAGATTTGATTAATGCTGCTTTTGAATCATTATCATCTTGATTACTCCAACCAATTGATATTTTCCCAATTTTATTTGAGCCCCCATATGACCATGTTCCTAAACTTATTGCTGAAACTGATACATTTGTTCTTCCTAAGGTAACTTTTCTCATATATTTTCTTTTTTATTGAATAATAAAATTATAACAAAGGGTGGTAATTTCACGATTATATTATGAATTATAATACAATAAAAGTTCTTGATATTGGTCATTCCAATTTAAAGTTAGATGAAGCTCAATCATTTCTCGAAACAAATATTAGCCAGGTATCTTATGAAGGTAATATTAAAATTATTAAAATAATCACTGGACATGGTTCAGGGGCACTTAGAAAATCTATACGTCAATGGTTAAAAGATCAAGAAGGGAGATTCCAAGAAGTAATATATGGGGAAGATTATCATATGTTTAATACTAAAGCATCTGATATGAGATATGAATGTAAAATAGATAAAGATCCAGATTTTGGCAGAAAAAACTCTGCAATTACGTATGTTTGGCTATGGTAAAAACTTTTATTAAAATTAATATAAGTAAAAATTATGGTTTATAAATCATCTAAATATGATTCTCTTTTTAAAAATGTTATACCTAATAGCGTTGATGGAATAAAAATATTTGGAGCAAATGATCCCTATATAATAAAACAAAATTATGACAATGTTACAAACCTTGAAAACAGGATTTGGTCTGAGCTTTTTCAAAATCTTGAGTTTTTATTAGATCAATATGCTTCAAAAGAATATTTGTTAGGCCTTCGATCTCTTCCTATACCTAATAATATGTTTCCTAATTTTAATTTGATATCACCACTAATTGAAAACGCAACAGGGTGGACTCTTTTACCGGTTGCGGGATTTTTAGATGAAGAGTTGTTTTTTGAGATTAATACAAAAAGGCAATTTCCTGTTACCGATATTATTCGAAAATCTCCTAGGTTTGATGAAAAATATTCAGAAGCTGAAATAAAAAATGATGCTGGTTACACACCAGAGCCTGATATTTTTCATGATGTGCAGGCACACGTTCCTTTTTTGATGAATAAAGAATATGCGCAATTTATGTGGGAAATTGGTTTACTTGGTTATGAAATTATAAAAGATAGAGAAGGTTTAGGTCCTGATTTGGTAGCCCACAATTTAAAACGATTACAAAATTTTTCTTGGTGGACATATGAATATGGTTTGTTGATTAATCAAGGAAAAACTGATAATTATCGAAGATATAAAAATGATATTAAATATGAAATATATGGTGCTGGTATAATGTCTTCATTTGATGAAGTAAACAATGTTATTGCTTGTGCTAAGGGGAATTCAAACCAGTCTAAGTTTATACCTTATGATATAGAAGAAATTGTAATGACGTGTTTTGATTATAGCCATATGCAAGATAGGTATTATGTAGTTGGTTCTATGGAAGAGTTATATAAATCATTCTCAGATAATAAAGAATTATTTTGGTTCAAGGGGTAAGATGAAATGGCTTAATTTTTATTTATTTATTTATTTATCTTGTAATAATATTTCTTATCATCGGATGGCAACGGAAGATCCTAAAGGTTTATTATTATTAGAAGATTCGTTAAAACGTGAAAAATTAAATAAAAAAACCATTAAAGCTTTGATTACTGCTCATAATACAATTGGTTTATCTGAATTAAATAATAAGAATTTTGAAAAAGCAAAAAGTCATTTTTCAAAGGCGCTTATATATTCAGCTCATGATACATTGAGTCGTTATAATTTATTTATTGTTCAGGGACACATTTTAAAAAAGAGCGGGAAAAAAGAAAAATTATGGAATGCTATTCAAACTTATCATAAAGCCGCCCAATTAAAACCAAACAATGGCGAGCCATATTTTTTTATAGCAGAATCATATAAAAAAATTGGAGATAAAGAATTTGATCTAATATCAGAATCATATCAAAAAGCTTTAAAATTAAACTTGCCCCCACAAATGAAAAAAATAGCAATCACTGAATATGCATTAATTATTGATAGAGAAAAAAAGTTGAAAGAATTCTGGAAATAATTGAAAATCAAGATAATTTTTGCTAGTAAAGATCATATTTATAATTTCTTGACACATTGCAGATTTTGCGTTAAAATCTTTAAGCTTTAGCGCATTTAGTTGCTAAAAGTGTTCATAATCCGAGGTAAAACATGACACTAATGAGAAGCATAAATAGGCGATTTCTATTCGCTACGATTTGTACTATGCTTTTAGGGGGAACCTTAATAGCAAAGGGTAAACTAACTTTAACTGGAAGAATATTAGATTCAGATGGTGATAAGGTAAAGAAAGCAAGTATCACACTTCGTAAAGGAACCGATGTTGTCAGTGAGGAAACAACAAAGGGAAACGGGAAGTTTAAAATCAAAAAACTTGCAGAAGGCGATTATGTTCTAGAAGTTTCACATGAAGAATCTGGTTCAGCTGAAAAGGCATTTACACTATCCGATGATTATGATATAGGTGATATAACTATATCTAATCAACCGCCTCCGAGTCCTAAACCAATAGTTAAGGAAGAGAGTGGATCTGTGGTTAGTCCTGGTAATCCCATATCTGTTCAAGTCCCTCAAACTATTGAGGCTATGGGAAGTCCTAGTAAAGACTTTATTATAAATGAATTAAATTTTGAAATTAAAAAGTTGAATGCTGAGATAAAACATCTAACACAAGATTTAGATGATTTAAAAGCATTAAGTAAAATGTGGGTTAATCCTCTCACAATTTATTCTAAAGAAATTATTCTTAAAAATGGGAGCACTGTTTTTGGGAAAATAATATATCAAGATGATAAGTCTCTTAAAGTGGAAACCCTTGTCGGTTATCTTATTGTTGATCGTGCACAAGTTGTTAGAATTGTCGATAATGTTATTACGGAGGATACTCAGGAGTATGTTCCTGAACAAATACGAGAAAGCTATACTCCGCCTCCAATGCCAAAACTTGCTCAGCCAAGATATACTTCTTCTAATAATTCAGCTCGCATGGCTAGTACAAAAATGTCTGCTAATTGTGTTTTAGTTGGTAATATATCTGAGAAAAAAGACAGTCAAGGTAATATTATTTTTGATGGTGAGATTAAAAATATTGGTGGTCGTCGTGCAGATTTTGTTAAAGTAGATTTTGTGTTTCGAAAGAATTGGAGTGGGGAAACTAGGACGTTAACTACATTTATTAAAGGTTCTTATAATACTTTTGATACGGGTATAGTTTCTGATGCTAGTTTACTTCCTGGTGCAAATGGAAAATTTGATTTATATGTACCGCAAGACTTTGGTACCTTCATAGGTTATTCATATGTTATTGACTGGGAAGAATATCAATAGAGTTTGGAATAATCATACTAATGAAAAATAAAATTATATTTATCTTTATTACAATGTTGGGAGGTGTTTTATTAGCTGGAACAAGAGTTGCCTATTCTCGGCCAGGAATGATGATGCGGATACCTACTTCTAGTAATAAGGTTGCTCCTTATTTATTTCGTACAGGTTTTAGTACAGAGATACATAACTTTAATCCTTTTAATACAGCAGGTGGTTTATTTTTCGATATGGAACTAAGTAGAGGTTTCAGTTTTGGATTTTCAGCAGTAATTCCTGGTGATACTAGCCATGTCAAAGAATTGCCAAACGGATATTCTCTTGAAAATTCTACATATAATCCCCCTGTCGAATTTGGGTTTCATTTTCAACAACGGGTTTACACATACAATGATATTTCTTTATCGGTTGGGTTACAGGATGTTGTATTTGAAAGTGAACAAAAATCAGATGAAATTTTAAGTCTTAACACATCATTATTATCCCTTTTTACTGTTCTTGCAAGTGAAAAGGATTTAGGAGATTATAAAATGAAAACCTATATGGGTTTTGGAACAGGTGGGCTTGCTCCCACTGATCCAGACACTATGTCTTTTGTTGCTAGTGATCAGAATACGGAAGTATCTGATTCTGTTACTACAACAAATAGTGGGGTTTTTGTTGGATTTCTTCTAAAGACCCCATTTTTTGTTCAATGGGGTGGAATGGATATTGTGGGTGAATTTGACGGTACAGGTGTCAATGTGGGACTCCGCATCCCCCTTACCTCGGATTACCGCCTGAACCTAGGGTTCACCCACATAGAAAAACTCCCTGAATGGGGGAATAGATATTGGTCTGGTCATCCAGGTTTTTCTTTAGGATTAGCAATGATGGTACCAAGAGATCCGTTAAAAAGAATTCGTAGTGGTCCATCAAGTCCTACAAATATTTATGGTCCAGGAGAAGCAGGGTCTTCTGGTGATAATACTATTTCATTACATCGAGACTCTACTATTGTAATGGCAAATGTAGCAGTTGAGACTCTTAGAGATTCTATGGCGTTAATGAATAATGAAATGCGTAATCTTCTTGTTCGTCTTAATGCAATGGAGCAAAACAGTAAGTTTCTTTCAGATTCCTTAACTTCAATGAAGTTAGAAACAAATATTTCTGAAAAAAATATGAATGAAGCAATGAGGCATCTATCTCGTTCTTTACGTTATTTTTATGCGGGAGACTATCGTGAAGCTTTAAAAGAGGTCGATCTTTCATTGGAATTAAATCCTAATATGGCTTTAGCATATGCAAGAAGAGGGTCGATCTATTATAAATTAGGGGACGTGCAAAGAGCTACTATAAATTGGAATCTTGCCTTACGTTATGATCCTGAGTATACTGATGTCAGGAATATTTTGAAGGCTCTTAGTGAGAATCAGTTAAAATCAGCAAGTTTTAATGAGGAGTGAGTAAATGGATATAGCTCTTATTTTAGGTGTTATTTTTGGATTAGCTGCTATGATTGGCAGTATAGCCTATGCCTTATTTGTTGAAGGTTCAGCTGGAAGTTTTGGGAACTTCGTATCTGCTCCGAGTTTTGGAATTGTATTTGGGGGTATGATTGCGTCTATCTTTGTAGCTTTCCCTATGTATCATGTCACAGCTCTTGGAAAGGCTATAGGAGCTGTACTTAAACCAGCAGATGATAAAATGGGTCCTTTAGTTGAGATGGCTGTAGAAACAGCGGATGTTGCTAGAAAAGGTCCTGCTGATTTGGAAAAAGGTGTTGATGGTATTAGAAACTATTTTTTTAAAGATGGTGTTCAAATGGTTGTTGATGGATATTCTTTAGAAGAAGTAACTGAGATTATGGAAACAAGAATTGAATATAGAGAGAAGCGTGAAAAAATTCAGACTGACATGTTAAAATCAATGGGTGATCTTGCGCCTGCGTGGGGAATGGTCGGAACCTTGATTGGTTTGGTATTAATGTTAGCGGGTTTTGGTGGTGAAGGTGGAGCTGATAATCTTGGTGGTGGTATGGCTGCGGCTTTGATAACTACATTATATGGAGCTGTTTTTGCAAATTTATTCTTTTTACCAATGTCGCAAAAAATGGGTAACAAGACATTGCAAACATCTATGTCTGCTGCTTTACTTGTTGAAGCGGCCAGATTAATTCATTCTAAAAAACACCCTATTATTGTTAGAGAAAAACTTAATTCATTCATTCCTCCAGCAGAGTGGAAACGGGAATAGTTTGTAATGGCAATGACACCAGGAGAAAAAAAGGCCTACAACAAAGGTTTTGAAGCTGGAGCTAATTCTGTAGAAGAAGGCCTCCCTGGATGGTTTGGTACTTTTGCTGATATGATGACACTGCTTTTTGCTTTTTTTGTTTTACTTGCTGCTATTTCAACTATGGATCCTGTTAAACTTCAGGAGATGGCTAATTCAGAAGGAAAGTCTTTAGGAAGTAAAATCAAAAAAGATGGAGCAGCTGAAGAAGAAGGTGAGTTTGAACCAATTGAAAATTTGGCTCAAATGAAGAAAGAAATGAAAGAAGCCATTGAAGAAATGAAAAAAGAAAATCCAGCAGGTGATCCTCCTATCGATATTCAAACTAACTCAAAAGGATTGGTGGTCAATATCAAAGGTGATTTTGCTTTTCCTTCTGGTAAGGCTGATATGAAGGGTGAGTTAAAAAAATTATTAGATGAAGAAATTATTCCTAGAATAAAGGCTAGTCCTTTTCAGGTTGAAGTTGCTGGGCATTCAGATAGTGATGCTATGCCTAAAAAATGGCAAAAATTTTATAAAAGCAACTGGGAACTTTCTGCGGCTAGAGGTGCAACTTGTGTTAGGTATATGATTGAAAAAGGTGTCCCAGCACCGCGCTTATTAGCAGCTGGTTATGGTGATTGGTATCCAAGAGGTATCGATAGTATAAAAAGTGTTAATCCAATGTATAACCCTTTAACACTTACATGGGGAGACAAAGGAATGCCCACGGATGCAAAAGGAAATTCGCTGCCTACTGTTTTATCATTAAATAAAACAAAAAAACAAAAATCGGGGAATAGAAGAATTCAAATTACTTTTATTAATCCTCCACATCATGGCAAGGGCCGATCAGCAACTGATTATAAAGAAGCGGAAAAATAATTTATTATGCGGAGTTTATTAAACACATACCAAGGAGTTTCA
>CETG01190452.1_pt1 | contig 47087 bp, 44 predicted proteins | sample 361471 | NCBI WGS metagenome assembly CETG01 (sample SAMEA2622696, study PRJEB7988) | marine metagenome | isolation source: saline water (ENVO:00002010), including | reverse complement strand
GGGAATAGGTGTAGATATTTCTAGCTTAAGGCCTAAGGATTCAGTGGTTCATAATGCTGCAGATAGTTCAACCGGAGCAGTTTCTTTTATGGAACTATATTCATTGACTACCGGCTTAATTGGTCAAAGTGGTAGAAGAGGAGCTTTGATGTTAACCATAGATGTTAAACATCCAGATATTAAATATTTTTTAAATGTTAAAAAGAATCCTAATTGGGTTACAAATCAAATTGTTGAACAATGCAGTTGGTCAGGTTTATTTAATGAAAAAGAATTAGACACTATTAAGAAACAAGTTATGGAGAATACTCAAGTTCGTTTTGCTAACATATCAATTAAGGCTAGTGATGAATTTATGCAGGCAGTTAATGAAGAAAGAAAATTTGGTGATTCAACATATTTAGTATATAAAAAATTAAATAAGGATTTATGCATGGATGCTATTCAAGATGAAGAAGAAGTTCATTATTCTTCAGGCATTCCATCAAAACATATAGAAGATTATGAATTATTAAAATCATTTAAGACGATGCAAAGCTTAAATGAGTGGTTGGATAGCAATGAAACATATAAAAATACACAGCCCATTGATCACAATGATTTTAAAGATGTTCATAAAAGAGATGTATATGGAGATTATGTAATAGCTACGAATAAGAAAACACATGATTTAGCTATTAAGCAAGCAGGAGATTTTTTATTATATTTTGATAGTACTGCTACAAATGAGGTTAGGGAGTTAATTAAAGCACGATCTATTTGGGATCAGTTTGTAGAGGGGAATTATAAAACTGCTGAACCTGGTTTGATTTTTTGGACAACTATGAGTAAATATTCTCCATCTAATTATGTGGGTAAACCTATTATTTGTACTAATCCATGCGCAGAGGTTCCTTTAGAAGATGGTGGAGCATGTAATTTAGGATCAATTAATTTATCTCGATTTGTTAAAAATGGATTTTCTGATGATGCTAGTATTGATTGGGATCAGCTTGCAGAATCCACAATGATTTTAACTCGTTTTTTAGATAATGTTGTAACATGGAATGAGGATTTAAATGCTTTATCTAAGCAAAGAGATGCTGCTAGAGAAACCAGGAGATTAGGTCTAGGGGTAATGGGAATTGCAGATATGTTAAATCAATTAGGATTAGGATATGATTCAGATAAGGGTATAGAACTTATTGAAAAAACAATGGATTTTATTACCAATGCGGCGTATCAAGCTTCTGCTTCATTAGCAGGAGAAAAAGGACCTTCTCCTATTTTTGATTATGATAATTATATGGAATGTCCATTTATACAAGAAGCCTTGAATGAACAAACAAAACAATCTATTTCTGAGAATGGTATTAGAAATATAGCAATTATGTCAATTGCTCCTACAGGCTCAATTTCTAATATTGTTTTATCTTATCAAGACGGTAGTAAAAATTATATAGGTGTATCAGGTGGAGTAGAACCAATTTTTGCAACTTATTATACTCGGAGGACAGAGTCTTTCCAAAATGATAATAAATTTTATAAGGTTTTTCATTCTACTGTACAGGCTTATATTGATCAAAATGATTTGCAAGATAAAATTAATAATCTTGAAAATGATAAAGATATAGAAAAAATATTGCCTGATTTTCTAACTAGAACATCGCATAAAATTGATTCTGAAAGGCGTGTAGATATTCAGGGTAAAATACAGAAATATATTGATCATAGTATTTCTTCTACTATTAATTTGCCTGAAGATGTACAGCCAGAATTAATATCAGATATTTATATACAGGCATGGGAAAATAAGCTGAAAGGTGTAACTATATATAGAGATGGTAGTAGATTCCCAATTTTAAGTACAGAAGGAGAATTAACAGAATTTCAAGAGAAAAAAGATAAAAAGTTTGTTATAACTAATGATGATGGTGAAGAAGTTGAAGTAAATGGTGATGATATTATGAAGTTACCAGATGGTTCTTTGGTTACTATGTATCACTATTTAAAAAATTCTAATACAGGTATTGAAGAGGTTTTATCTAATACTAAATTTGAGGATGTTGTAAGTGATTAAATTAAAGCAAAATTTTAAAATTAAAGAAGTTAAAAAAGATAAGCCAACACCCCCAGGCTCACCAAACAGTAGTTCTGCTATTCGACCAGAAGTAGTAAATGCAAAAGTGTATAAGGTGAAAAGTGCTTTTGTAAAAAACGCTGTTTTTATAACATTGAGTTATGTTGATACACATTCTGGAAGAAAGCCTATAGAAATATTTATTAATTCTAAGGATTTGAATCGTTCTGCAGAGTATGTGGTTTTAACTCGATTAATTTCTGCAATTTTTAGAAGAGCTACCGATCCAATGTTTATTCTTGAAGAGTTACATGGTATTCATGATCCTAATGGAGGATCATTTAAGGATGGTAAATATTATCATTCTTTTTATGCAGAGGTAGCAGATGTGATTGAAAGATTTTTTTATGATGTAAAAATTATTGAAAAGAGTGATGAAAATCTTAATCCAGATAATTCTTCAAATGTAAATAAAGAATTAGTCACTGGTGAAACTGTGGCTATCAATGATGATTTAAATACAGAATTTAGACTTTGTCCTGAATGTTCAGATAAATCGTTAAAAACTGAAAATGGCTGTGATATGTGTATGGAGTGCGGCTATAGTAAATGCGATAAATAATTAATATTTAGAAAATTTTTCTGTATACTTAATTAATTCTTTTTGTATCCCCTTTTCAAGCATTGAATGGCCTGCATCAGGTACAATGATTAAATTTGAATTTTCCCATTTTTTATGTAGGTCCCAAGCGCTTTTAATTGGACATACCATATCATACCTACCTTGAATAATAATATTAGGAATATTTTTTACTTTATTAATATTTTTTAAAATCCATTCATCTTCTTTAAAGAAACCTTTATTAATAAAATAATGGCATTCAATTCGTGCAAATGCTTCTGCAACTTTTTCATCATCAAAATGATGCAGTGAGGCTTTTTTTTGAATTAGTTTACTTGTTCTAGCTTCCCATGTTGCCCAAGCTTTAGCAGCGTCTATGCGTTCTTTTTTATTTTTTGAAGTTAATTTTTTATAATATGCTTTAACTAGATTAGTACGTTGATTAGGAGGTATTATTTGAATATACTTTTCCCATTCATCAGGATATATATAACTACAGCCTTCCTGATAAAACCAATCAATCTCTAATTTACGCAGCATAAAAATACCTCTAAGAATTAATCCCTTACATCGATTAGAATGTTTAATAGCATAAGATAAAGATAGGGTAGACCCCCAACTACCACCAAATACTACCCATGATTTAATATTAAGATATTGCCTTATTAATTCAATATCATTTATTAAGTCCCAAGTTGTATTTTCTTTTAATTCTGCATGAGGTAAACTTTTTCCGCATCCTCTTTGATCAAAAATAATAATACGCCATTTTTTAGGATTAAAATATTGTCTGTATATAGGTTCAATACCACCTCCAGGACCACCATGTAAAAAAATCACAGGTTTACCTTTTGGATTACCAGATTCTTCTACAAAGATAGTATGTAATTTAGAAACAGTAAGATAAAATTTATTAAATGGGGTTATAGGAGGATACAATTTATACATAATTTATTTTAATATAATCTTTTTTTACATACTCTATTTTGAAGAGGCTTTTTATTGATAAAGCGTTCCAAGTTTTTTTCAAATGATTCTATAACTTTAAATTGATAATCTTTAAAATTACCAGATATATGAGGAGATAATAATACATTATTTAAATTAAATAAAGCATTTTTTTGATTTAAGGGTTCTTTATTAAATACATCTAATGCTGCACCCTTTATTTTTTTATTTTTTAATGCAGTGCATAATGCCTCTTCATCTATAATACCTCCTCTAGATATATTAATTATATATGCACTTGGTTTACATTGATTGATTTTTTTTTTATTAATTAATTGATAGGTTAAGGGCGTTAATGGACAGGCTATAACAATATAATCACTATTCTTTAATATGTAATCTATATCTTTTAGTGGCAATAGTAAATCAGTAGTAGAATTAGATATAGTCTTTTTTTGTAATCTTTTTGTGGCATATATTTTCATATTAAAACTTTTTGCTCTTTTAGCAATAGCCTTACCAATTGCACCATAACCAATAATGCCAATAATTTTATTTTCTAGTGTATCATTTCTTTTTGCTATTTCCCATTGAGTCCAAATTTTATTTTTTTGAAATTCTATACAATCCGTAATATTTTTTGTAAAAAATAAAATTGCAGACATTACAAATTCTGCTACGGGCACAGAATTGATTCCCCTAGAATTAGTAATAATAATTTTACTTTTTATAACTTGTTCAAACATGCAGTTATCAACTCCAGCATTCCCAAGTTGTATCCATTTTAGTGAAGAGATATTTTGATTAAAAATATCTCTTGGAATATGATATGATAATAATATATCAAGCTTATTAATATTTTGAATAATAGCATTTTCATCGGCTAAATAAATAAAATTGTATATATTAAATTTTTGTTTAAGATTTTGTATTAGTCTTTCAAATTTAATTTGATTTTTTGTTATTGCTATTCCAACATTCATAATTATTTAAATATATTTTGTAAGCTTGTATAATTTAATTTTTTATTTTTTATCATTCTAATTGCTCTTAAAATTGCTTGTCCTCCAGATATTGTTGTGATTACTTGTACTTTATGCTTAATAGCAGCTTTACCAATTTCATATTCATCAAATCGTGATTGTGATCCTAATGGAGTATTGATAATCATTTGAATATCATTATTTTTAATATAATCAACGATATTAGGTCTACCTTCACCAACTTTAAAGGTGGTTTTACAATCTATGCCATTTTCTATTAAGATTTCAGCTGTCCCTTTAGTTGCAATGATATTATAATCCATTTCATCGAAATCTCTAGCTATTTTAATAATTTCTTGTTTATCTTGATCATTGACAGAAATAAAAATATTACCTGCTAAAGGCAGTTTATTATTTGCTCCATACTCAGCTTTAGCATATGCAGATCCTAAATGCTTATCAAATCCAATGACTTCACCAGTAGATTTCATTTCAGGTGATAAAAATATATTTTGATTTGGGAATTTATTAAATGGGAATACTGGTTTTTTAACAGCAATTAAATTAGTATTTTTTTCTTGAAAATTTAAATCATCAATTTTTTTCCCTATAGATAATTGAGCAGCATACTTAGCAAATGGAATATCTTTTATTTTACTGATAAAAGGTATTGTTCGACTTGCCCTAGGATTAACTTCAATAACATATATTATATTATTTTTCATAGCAAATTGTATATTGATTAATCCTATAGTTTTTAATTCAATTGCTAAATTTTTAGTATAATCTTCAATATTTTTTTTTGCTTGAACTGTTAAATTATATGCAGGATAAACACAGGAGGAATCTCCTGAATGTATACCTGCTTCTTCAATATGTTGCATAATTCCTGCAATAATAATTTTATTCCCATCACATATAGCATCAACATCAAATTCATATGCATCTTCTAAAAATGCATCAATTAAAATCGGATGCCTTCCTGATACCAAGGCAGCTTTTGCTACAAATGTTTTTAGGCCATCTTCATCATATACAATCTCCATTCCTCTCCCTCCTAAAACATATGATGGGCGTACTAAAACTGGATAAGTAATTTTATTTGCTATAAGAATAGCATCTTCTATAGAAAATGCTGTTCCATATTCAGGAGCTGGGATTTTTAATTTATTCAGCACTTTCCCAAATTTCTTTCTATCTTCTGCTAAATCAATTGATTTAGGATCTGTACCTATAATGTTTACTCCTGATTGCATTAGCTGATTAGCAATATTTAGTGGAGTTTGACCACCAAATTGAACTAGAACACCATCAGGTTTTTCTAAATCAATAATATTCATTACATCTTCAAAAGTTAAAGGTTCAAAGTATAATCGATCTGCAATATCGAAATCAGTTGAAACAGTTTCTGGATTACAATTAATCATTATAGTTTTATAACCTAATTCTTTTAATCCAAAAACTGCTTGTATGCAGCAATAATCAAATTCAATGCCTTGACCAATTCTATTTGGTCCTCCACCTAATATTATAATTGTCTTATTATTAAATGGAATGATTTCATTTTCATTTTCATATGTAGAATAGCAATATGGCGTTTTAGCTTCAAATTCACCAGCGCATGTATCCACCATTTTGTAAGTTGGAATAATATTATTTTTAATTCTAAAATTTCTAATTTCAATTTCTGTTTTGTTTATTCTATTTCCAATTTGTTTATCTGAAAAGCCTTGTTGTTTTAAATCCTTAATATTATTTTTATTTAATTTTTTATTTATTGAAACATTTGTTAATAATTTTAATTGATATAAAAACCAAGGATCTATTTTTGTTTTTTCATATAAATCATTTATAGAATATCCTTCTTTGAAAGCTTTCCAGATTTTTATTAATCTAAATGCTGATGGAAAACTTACTTTTGAAATATCTAATGATCTTTTATCTGTTTTTTTAGGTTCAAAGCCATCTAAGCCAACCTCTAATGATCTAAATGCTTTTTGTATGGCTTCTCTAAATGTTCTTCCAATAGCCATTACTTCACCTACTGATTGCATTTGTACACCAAGTATTCCATTAGATGATGGAAATTTTTCAAAATCAAATCGTGGAATTTTTATTACAGTATAATCAATGGAAGGTTCAAAAGAAGCCATCGTTTCATGTGTTATATCATTGGGTATTTCATCTAATGTAAAACCTACAGCTAGCTTTGCTGCAATTTTAGCTATTGGGAACCCTGTAGCTTTAGATGCTAATGCAGATGATCTACTTACTCTTGGATTCATTTCTATAATAATTGTTCTTCCAGTTTTTGGATTCACTGCAAATTGAACATTGGAACCTCCAGTATCAACACCAATAGCTCTTAAACATTTAATAGACCAATTTCTCATATTTTGATATTCTTTATCAGATAATGTTTGGGATGGTGCTACAGTAATGCTATCTCCGGTATGTACTCCCATTGGATCTATATTTTCAATGCTACATATAATAATAGCATTATCATTATGATCTCGTACTACTTCCATTTCATATTCTTTCCATCCTAATAAAGATTCTTCAATTAATACTTCATTAATAGGGCTGGCTCTTAATCCAATTTCTATTTGATTTTCAAATTCTTCTATATTATATGCAGTTGAACCACCTGTACCACCTAAAGTAAATGAAGGCCTAATAATAATAGGGAAGCCAATTGTATTAACTAAATCCATTCCCTCTTGTTTTGAATTAACAAATCCTCCTTTTGCAGTTGGAATATCGATTGTATCCATACATAATTTAAATTTTTCTCTATTTTCAGCTTTTTCAATAGCTGTAATATTTGCACCAATTAATTCAACATTATATTTTTTTAATATTTTTTTCTTATGAAGCTTTATAGTTATATCTAATGCTGTCTGTCCTCCAACAGTTGGTAATATGGCATCAGGTTTTTCTTTTTTAATAATTGTTTCAATTGCTTCTGTGGTAATGGGTTCTAGATATGTTGCATCAGCTATGTTCTTATCAGTCATAATTGTTGCTGGATTTGAATTAATTAAAATTACTTTATAACCTTCTTTTTTTAATGCTCTACATGCTTGTGTCCCTGAATAATCAAATTCACATGCTTGCCCAATAATAATGGGGCCCGCACCAATAATTAATATTGAATTTATATCATTTCTTTTTGGCATTTTTATATTGTTCTATCATATTAATAAATTGTTTAAATAAATATCTTGAATCATGTGGCCCTGGACTAGATTCAGGATGATATTGAACACTAAATGCAGGATAATTAATACACTCAATTCCCTCAATTGTTTGGTCATTTAAGCTTATATGAGTTATTGTAAATTCTTTAGATGATTTGTTTTTTACAGAAAAACCATGGTTTTGACTTGTTATTTCAATATTCCCTAATTTTAAATTTTTAACAGGGTGATTGCAGCCACGATGTCCAAATTTTAATTTATATGTTTTTGCTCCTAATGCTAAAGATAATATTTGATGTCCTAAACAAATACCAAAAATGGGTATTTTTGTATGCAATAATTCTTTTACATTATTAATTGCATATGTTACTGCCGCTGGATCACCTGGCCCATTGGAAAGAAATATACCATCAGGATTAAATTTTTTAATTTCACTTGCATGAGTATTAGCAGGGAATACCTTAATAAAACAATTTTCCCTTTCTAATAATTTTAAAATATTATGTTTGATTCCAAAATCTATTGCAGCAACTTTATAAGCTTGTTTTTTTTTGTTCCAGTTATAAGCTTTTTGGCAAGTAACTTGTTGTACTAAATCCATTCCATTCATGTTTGGATGTTTATTAAGTTTTACTTTTAATTTAGATATTGATAAATTTTTACTAGAAATAATTCCATTCATTGAACCTTCATTACGTAATATACGAGTTAATGCCCTTGTATCAATTCCTTGGATGCCAACTACATTATTTTTTATTAAATAATTATTTAATGATTCAGTTGATCTAAAATTAGAAACTATGGGAGACCCTTCTTTGATAATTAATCCAGAAGCTTGAATTTTATTACTTTCTATATCTTCATGATTTATTCCATAGTTTCCTATATGGGGATATGTGAATGTAATCAGTTGTCCACAATATGATGGATCTGTGATAATTTCTTGATAGCCTGTCATTCCAGTATTAAAACAGACTTCTCCAATGGTAGTCCCTATTTTGCCAAAAGCCTTACCTTCAAAAACTTTTCCATTATCAAGTATTAATTTGGCTGGAGTAAAATTCATTGTTTTATATAAAAAAATAGCTCCTTTATGGGAGCTATTTTAAATAACATTTTCAGATGAATTTGCATGGATAAATTTAGTAAAAATTATAATAATAAAACTAATTTATTAATTAGTTTTTATATTTATCAATAATTGTAATTTCAATAAAGCGACCTTGAAATTGACCATTGTAGATATTACGATTAAGCCAATCCCTTTCATCATCTATATTATTATGATTTATGATTTTATACCAAAAATTCCCTTCTTTATTTTTACCAGAATTATACCATTTATAATTTCGTTTTTTTAATAAATTTTTATATTCAAATTTTGCAAATAGGGCCTCTACTCTACAAACTGGTTTTTTAGCATTGTGAATTAATTCAACAATTGGTTTATTTTTAATATAACTCGAATGTGTTAGTAAATGTATGAGAGCATTGATATCCATCATGGCTCTATGAGATTCATAATAAAAACCATGCCATAAGCATAATAATTCTTGTTTATATGATTTAAAATTTCTTTTATCCCAATCAATATCATTAATAGAACAGGCCCATATCTTATTTTGTGATTCAGGTAATTCTAAATCCATAAAAGATCTATCAAATTGTGCATTATGCGCAACGATAAGTTGAGACTTATCAAATATCTTTTTAACATAATCCCAATCAATACTTTGATTTTTTACCATATTATCAGTAATACCATTAATTTTTGTAGCATTTTCAGGTATTGGAAATCCTGGGTCCTGTAATGATTCATAAGAATCTATAACAGTAATATCTTCACCATTTTCTTTATTGATTTCAATGCATTTAATTGCTATTTCTATAATTTTATCTTCTTCTTTATCTAGTCCGGTTGTTTCTAAATCTAAAAAACCGATGCGCATTTTAGAATCTGTTGGTTTTAAGGGTATGAGAGATTCAGGTTTTTTTACTACTAAATCTTTACCTTCATATTTTTGTAGCTTAATATTGTTTTCTATATCGTTTAGACCTTTTATGAAACTCACATATTCTCCTTTATAATGTCTCTATCATTTTGATAATATTATTTTTTAAATAAGGAGCGTGTATCCCTTCACATTCTTCATCTTTTAAGTGAACTATAATATGTTCACTCACTTCTAAATTATAATATTTTTCTAATAAGTATCTATATAATGATAATTGTAATGCATATAAATTAAATTTGGTATCATGAATATCCGCAGTGGCAGGCTTAATACCTTTTTTACCACCATATGATTTTGTACTAATAGATTTAGATGTTTTCCAATCCATAATAATATATTTATTATTTTTTTTATCAAATAGTAGCAAATCAATCGTACCTGATAATTTTAATTCTTCGCTATATATAATAACTTCAGGGTATATGTTAAATTCTGATTTCATTTTGAATTTATTTAACCAGTTTATACCATGAATGGCTTTACGTTCTGTTACAGGTTCTTTATTTAAAATGTTATTTTCTAATTCTTCATGAACAATAGTTCCATGATCTGCTGCATCTTTCCATAATTGTAATACTTCTTGGGCACTCATACCCATATATTTAGGACTTACTTTGACTAATCTATTAGCAATTTTTTCAGCGTCAAATTTTTCAAAGAATTGGCTAACAAAAGTTGTAGCACTTGTAAATTCTAAATTAGGGTTAGAAGCTAAATTATAAGTATGTGAATTGCGATCAAGGGTTATATTATTATCAAATAATTTATTCATTATTGATATATAATTTAGGATTAAAAAATTGAATTATAAACTTATATTATATGCTACAAGAGGAGTTTGATTCTAGATAATTATAGAAATCTAGATAATTCATCCATTAATTTTGCATAAAGTTTATCAATGTTTTTATTGTCTGATATTCTGTAGACTTGCTTAATTTTTTGATTATCAAACATTAGTTTACCATCTAAGTGATCTAATTCATGTTGAAATAGTCTTGATATAAAGCCCGAAAGGGTTTTTTTTATTTTTTTACCATCACCATTAAAATATCTAACTTTAATTTTATCAAATCGTTCAGCAACTAATCTAATCTCAGGAATGCTTAAACAACCTTCTTCACCTTCTTGGATTGATTTTCGAGATGATTGATCTATTTTAGGATTAATATAAAATTCATAATTATTAGCATTTGGATTGCCTATAATGGTTGATTTTTTTTCTTCTTCTATATCATTTTTCATACCAATAAATATACGTTTATTATATCCAATTTGATTAGCAGCAACTCCTGCGCAAGGAGTTGCTTGGTAGGTATCTAATAAATCTTTTTTAATTTGTTCTATATTTTCAGATTGAGGATTTAAAACTTCTTTAGTTTTCTTTTTAAGGAAAATAATATTTTTTTTAATAATATGATTTCCATCCCAAACTTCTACTAGTTTTTTTATAGCCATAATAATTTCGTTTAATTAAACTAAAATTTAATACTATATTTTATATTATTTTGAGCAAATAAACTTACACAATTTAAATAGAATATAGAGCAAATTATGGTGGATAAAAAAATGAAATATATAAAAATATTTGCAACAGGTGGAACTTTTGATAAAGAGTTTAATGAAATTAATGGTGAATTATATTTTAAAGAAACAAATTTATTTCAATTGTTACAATTGGGGCGATCACAAATAGATGTTAAAATTGAGACACTGATGATGATAGATAGTTTAAATATGACCAATACAGAAAGACAATATATTTTAGAAAAGTGTAAAAAAGAAAAGACTGAAAAAATTGTTATTACCCATGGTACAGATACAATGGTAGAGACTGCAAAATTTGTTGCTAAAGAAGTCAAGGATAAAGTCATAATTTTTACAGGAGCAATGATTCCTATCAAATTTGGTAGTTCTGATGGATTATTTAATTTAGGCAGTGCATTATCGTTTGCTCAAATTTTAAAACCAGGTGTGTATATTACTATGAATGGTCAATATTTTAATTATAATAATGTAAGAAAAAATAAAGCATTGGGTATTTTTGAAAGGTTAAGAAAGTAAATATTAATGAAAGAATTATTTATTGGCCAAAAAGATAATCAAGCGGTTAATTTATCATTATCAACATTAAGAACACACTGTGCTATTCTAGGTTCATCAGGATGTGGAAAGACTGTAGCTCTTAAAGTATTAATTGAAGAATTATCTATTAATAATATCCCAACTATTGCAGTAGATCCACATGGAGATATTAGTAGTTTAATTTATAATGAAGAAGATATAGAGGCATTACATAGTAAGGGTATTTCAGATAAGCATATTAATTCTTTTCAGAATAATACTGAAGTTATGATATGGACGCCAGGGAGTGATAAGGGTTTACCCTTATGTATTAATCCTTTGCAGTTTGATGATATGCCCAATAATATTGAAGATAGAATTCAATATTTATCTCATTCTGCTCAAACTTTAGCGTATGCTTTAGATTATGATGATAAAAAACAACGTACAGTTTATTCTGCATTACAAATTATTTTTCAATATTATACTGAATGCAATGTAGATATTAGTGATTTTACAAAATTAATTAATCATTTAGAATCTATCCCTGATAATTTATTAAGTAATCTTAAAAAAGTTGGTTTTGATTTAAAAGATATAAAGGAGCTTAAACAACAATTATATCAATTTACAGTTGGAGCAGAATCTTTATTATTTGATAATGGTATACCACTAGATATAGATTTATTATTAGGTAAAAAAAATAATAAAACACATATTTCAATTATATATCTTAATTCTATTATTAATGATAATAAAAAAGATTTTTTTATATCTGTTTTAAATCAAAAAATATTTTATTGGATGAAGCAGCAGACTGCAATTAATGATAATAATAAACTACAATGTGCATATTTAATTGATGAAATTTCTCCTTGGATTCCACCAGTTAAAAAAACATTGTGTAAAGAAAGTTTTGAACGATTATTTAAAGAATCAAGAAAATTTGGAGTTTCCTTAATTATTGCGACACAATCTCCAGGTGATATAGATTATAAAATTATTTCTCAAGTTAGCACAACTTTATTAGGCAAAATTCAAATGAAGCAAGAAATTGAAAAAGTTAAAAATAAAATAGAGAGTAAAAATCAAATTGCTATTAAGGATATTATTAAGAGTTTGCCTAGTTTAGAAACAGGAACATTTTTCTTGATTTCTAAAGAATATGATGAAGTAATGAAAATTAATATTAGATGGTTATTAACAAAGCATGGCATAGATAAAGATGGGAAAAATTGGTTAGTGAATTTGAATGATTTAGGTAATCTTATGAAAGATACAAAAAATATTTTAATGCCAAAATCTAAGAAAATAATTTTCCAAAAATCAAAACCATCTCATAATTCTAGTAGTAATAATAATCTAGTTGATGATGATATTGTTTGGTTAATTAAAAATCAAATTTTTGAAAGGGATGTAGCTAGAAAGGTACGAAAATATCTTGATGGTAATTTGATTTTTAAGCATGAAAAAATTATTAAAACTAAATTTAAGTATTTATCTATAATAAGAGTTGAATGTAGTTTTATAAAAAAAGTAGGCTTATTTAAAAAAAATAAAAAAGAAATTTCTGATATAAATTTGTATTTTAAGCGATATTCAATAAATAATGAAATTGAATATAAAATATTATCTTTCTATAAAAATATAAAATTTGATTCAATCCTCGATAAGGATCCTAATGTGATTCAAGACCTTGATGATAAATGTATTTTGATTCAAAAGAAACGTTCTGAATTAAAAAATGAATTTGATTTTAGGAGTGCAGTTGAAATGAAAAAAGTTAAAAAAGATGTAATGAAAATTATTCAAAAAAAATATGATGTTAATATTCATAATATTTATTTAACGCTTCTTCCAACGTGGCAATGTGAAGTTATTAATAGGAAAAGTAATTCTAAAAGACTTATTGAAATTGATGCAATTTATGGAAAGAAAATTGATTATTAAATTTTATTTAATATCTGGTTTTGTACCCCAGAAATTAGGATTAACTTGCAATTGATATAAAATATTAGAATTTAATAAATATACATCTGTTTCTTGTTCTGTCCTAACATAACATCTATTATATTCTTCTTGGGATTTACCAAACACATAATAGGCTTTTGTTATGCCATCTAAATCAATGAAAGCTAAGTGTGTACCTATATTATCTGTGACTCCATATTGAATCCAGTTTTCTTTTTTTGATGTAACAAGATGTTGTTTTTTAAGTTTTGTCATCTGAGTAAATAAATTATCAATAACACCATCTTTAATCATTAATGTATCATTACCAGATATAACCCAAGAAGAATCTGATTTCATCAATTCAATAGCTTCTTGATTAGAGCTAATAACAATTTTTAATGTATTATCTTGATTAATATTAAAGAATGCAGAAAATTTAGATGAATAACTATTTTGTAATGATTTATTAATTAAGAATAATCCTATTATTATAGTAAGTGTTATAATCCCTATTTTTAATTTTTTATCCATAGAATTCCATTAAGTGTTTTGCACGTTTTTCTCTAAAGCTCTTTCTTATTAATCCATATGAAATAGTTAGAAATACGGGAAGCAATAAATCTATCCATTTCCATGTAGTCCTAATAGAACTATTTTCTTTTCCAATGACATCATCAGATAATGGTCTAACTAATATTTCTCTTGATCTTAATGCAACCAATTCTTCATCACCAACCATAACATCAATAAGATTTTCTATAAATGTATAATTCTCATTAAAATCACCTCTCACTAATCTCATATTTGCAATAGATTCATCACTAAAAAAATCAGAATCTGTAATTAAAAAGATATTACCTCCATATGGAGTTTGTAGTCTTCCTCCAATAATTTTAGATGATTCATTGAGATTATTTAAAATTGGATTCATTTCAGGGAGAGCTCCAAGATTAAAAAAATCAGTCATTACTGCAGATTGATTTGATGTCTGTAATAATGGTAAAAACATACTATCTTTTTTTGTATATGTTATTTCACTTGGAAATGCAATTTGAATCATTTGTATGCCTTCTAAACCTGTAGTAATATTTTCATATGAATTAAAATTATCAATCGCTGGAATAAAGGGATAATCAATTTGAGTTTGTACAGTCATTCTGCCCATTTTTTGTTGTGCCATTAAAGATTTACAATTTTGGTCTAGAATTAAATTTTCTTCTATATATAATCCTAAGGAATCTAATATATTAAAGAAATTTGATTGAATGATACTACCTTGCTGCGTTTGAATATCAGGCTTGATTCTACCTTGAGCTATTAATGCACTACCTCCATTATATATATAATTTTCTAAGCCACTTTTTTCATTTATACTTAAATCTCCTTCTATTCCATTTATAATTAATAAATCAACAGCAGGGATAGAATCCAAATTAATTTTATTTGTAATTTTAAATCTTTCACTAAGTATTGTATTTAAATTTTCATTATTATATGTTTTAGAGCCAGCTTGGGCAATTCCAATAGTAAAAGTTTTTTGATCTATTAGCTTCTTAATAGATTTAGTTAGCATATATTCTAAACCTGTTTCAACACCTAATAATTGTATCACTTCTGATTTTCCACCAAACCTAATTTTCATACCCATAAAGATAGTCTTAAAGGAAATTTCATCATTTTCAATAACTTGAATATCTTGAGATTGGATGCCATCACTTTGCGCTTTTGAACTAAAGTCTTCATTATTAGGGATAAAATAAAAATTTATATTATTACTATAAGCGACATATTCTTCCAGTAAATCTTGTATATATCTTTTATTGTTTTGTAATTGACCTGGAAGATCATCTGAAAAATATAAATCAATTGTTAAGGGGTCATCAATTTTTTTAATAGTGCTTTTACTTGAAGCAGATAAAGAATACATTTTATTATCTGTTAAATCAAACCTTATAAACCAATTCATAGATATTAAATTAATTAATATAAAAACTGCAACGGTAATACCAACGTAGAGATATGATGTTTTTTTATAATCCATTAGTTTAATCCCATTTTCTAGAACCAAGCGATTCAATAGTTAAAATAATGAATAAAGAAATTATTGATAAAAAATATATAAGATTTCTAGTATCCAATACACCTTTTGATATATTAGATAAATGATAATCAATACTTAAATATTGCATTGTCCCTGCAATCATATTAGGCATGAAAATTAAAAGTTTATCAATTAGAAAGAAAAATAGAACAAAAAATATTGCAATAATAAATCCCACTACCTGATTATCTGTGAGACTACTAGCAAATAATCCCATAGAAGCATATACTGCTCCTGCAAAAAATAATCCTAGGTAACCTGTAAATACTGCCCCATAATCAATGTTTGTTCCAACAAACATTAGGTTTATAAACATTATACCAGTTAATAGTAATGCAACTTTGAGTAAGGTTAATACAGCTAAATATTTCCCAATTACAAATTCATAATCTTTAATGGGTAGTGTGCATATTACTTCCATTGTACCTATGTTTTTTTCTCGCGATATGATTCCCATTGTAATTGCAGGGATAAAAAATAAATATACAAGTGGTACAATTTGGAATAATGCTCTCATGTCAGATTGACCAAAGATGAAAAAAGTATTAGAAAAAAAATAACCATTAACAAGACTGAAAATAATTAAGAAAATATAAGCCATGGGTCCATTGAAATAAGAACGAATTTCCTTTAAATATATATGTTTTATATTATTAGTCATTTTTTAATTTTTATTTATTAGTTAGTTTTCTAAATATGTCTTCTAGATTTTCTGATTTTGGAGTCATTTCTAATAAACCCCAATTTGATTTTACTATATATTGGAATAATTGTTTTCTAGGATCATTTTTTTCATCATATTCAATATTCAAGGTATAACCAGCCTTTGATTTTTTAATATTTTTAATTTTAATATTTTCAATTTTATCATTTAATAGTTTTATTTCTTCTTTTGTCGCTCCACTTATTTCTAAGTATAAAACAATATCACCTTTATTAGATTTAATAATTTTTTTTGTAGAACCATCAGCTACAATTTTACCCTGATCTATAATTATTATTCTATCTACAGTAGCTTCAATTTCTTGTAGAATATGACTAGACATTAAAACTAATTTTTCTTTTCCTAAATTTTTAATTAGTTCTCTAATTTCTACAATTTGATTAGGGTCTAAGCCTGTAACTGGCTCATCAAGAATGAGTATTTTGGGGTCATGTATCATGGCACATGCAAGCCCAACTCTTTGCTTATACCCTTTAGAGCATGCACCTACATTTTTATGTAATACGCCATTAAGTCCACATTGAGTAACAACTTTATCTAGTGAATTTTTAAAATTATTCTTAGATATGCCTCTTATTTTAGCTGTAAACTCCAGTAAATCATAAACCATCATATCATGATATAGAGGATTACTCTCAGGCAAGTAGCCAATTATTTTTTTAATTTCATGAGGATGTTTTGATATATCAAGATTATCAATTGAAACTTCTCCATTTGATGGAGATAGATATCCAGATAATATTTTTAATGTAGTTGATTTTCCTGCTCCATTTGAACCTAGGAAACCCACAACCTCACCACCACTGATTGAAAAATTAATTCCCTGAACAGCTTTGACACTAGCATAATTTTTATATAAATTTTTAACTTCTATCATTATAGTGATTTATTATTATTTTATTTCTTTAATAAATTGTTCACCATTCCATTTAAAACCATCATATTCAAAACCATCAAATTTATCAATTGTTTGAATATTATTTTGAGCTAAATATCTAATAAATTTTCCCTTTACTGCTTTTCCAAAATGTCCCGCTGCAGTTTTTTTACCCTTATTTATAACAGAAAAATCTACTTTTATAACATTTTTAGATGGGGTGTAAGCTTTTCTATGTACTTGCGGTAGTAAATCAAATATTACTTCTTCATTTTTTAATGCTTCAGTTATAATAGGATTCCAATGAAATTGTAATGATAAAACATTCATCTTTAATTTATAATTTGGAATTAATGTTTGAGGAGTTAATAAACCAAATAATCCACTAAAAATTCTAATATGATTTTCCATATATAATTGAGCTTTTTTATCCAAAGTACTCCAATCTATATATTCATAAACTACTCCAGTATATCGTTCAATTGCAGGTGCGCAATGACTTTTAAAAATATCTTGATTTTGTCTGTGAAAAATTTCTGATTTTTCTTGAGATGTCCCATATATAGATCTTAAATCTTCTTGATCTAAAATGCTCAAATGTCTTATTACTTGGTTAACTTCACGTTCATATTTAAAATTTGTATCTTTAAATATTATTTTTGAAGATTTAATTTTTGCTTTTCCTTCACTAGGAGGTATTAATATCAGCATAGTTTATCCCTTAAATTCTTTAATTTTTGGATAGTAAAATTAAATAAAATAATATTAAAAATAAATATTATTTTATTGTTTATTGATTACAAAATTTTATTGAGTTATAAATTGATCTATCTAACATATAAATAATTTCACATTCTTTTTTAGCCTCACGAAATTTGTTTAATTCTTTATAAATAAAAACTAGTTTTTCTCTAGAATTGACATGGTCAGGATTTTTTTTAATTACATTTTTAAAAAATTTAGCAGCATTTTTTAAATCTCCTGATTTTTCATAGGCTAATCCTATTTTGAATAAAGATGTATTATTGTTGTTATTCAATTTATAAGTTTTTTCAAAGAATGAAATTGCTTTTTCATAATTATTTAGGTTTAAATAACATTCTCCAATTAATAGTAAAGTAATTTCATCTTTTGGATTTGTTTTTAAATAAAATGAGAAATTTTTAATGGCTAAATCATAAATTTCTAATTCTTTATATATTATGGCAATTTGATAATGTAAAATTGGGTCTTCTAAAGAAAATTTTAATGCTTCTTTAAAAACTATTAATGATTCTAAGAATTTTTTTTGTCCACCATATGCAATTCCAAGTTGTATTAATAAATTTTTATTGGGAGACCCACAATCTAATGCTTTTAATAAATATGTCTCAGCTTGATTAAATTGGTTTTTTTTATTAAAAATAGTTCCTATATCTATAAAAACGTTATAATTTTCTTCATTCAAATTGATAACTTTTAAATAATAATCTAATGCATTCGTAAAATCATTTAGATTATAGTAAGAGTTAGCAATATTATAATAATATTTTTCATTATTAGGTTCTATATCGATAAGTCTGTAATAAATATCTATAGCTTCCGGGTATCTATTGATTGATAAAAATATTTCTCCCATAATTTTCATCGTATCATAATCTTGCATATGCTTTAATAGGTATTCTTTAAGAGGCTTCATCGCTTTAATAAAATTTTGATTTTTATAATATAGCATCCCTAATTTATAATTTAAATCATCGAAGGTTTCATTTCGCTTTGCTAATTCAAAATGTTTTATAGCTAAATCATCATTTAATGTTATGCCATATATTAGGCCTAGCTCATAATGAGCTAATCCCCAATTTGAATTTAAGCTAATACATTTTTTAAAAGCATCTAATGATTGCTTGTATCGTTTATCTGATTTATAGGCTAATCCTAGATAATAGTATGTTTTAAAATCTTCTGGATTTAATAATACGGCTTGTGTTAAATATTTAACAGCTTCTTTATAGTTTTTATTTTGATAGTAACTAAACCCTAAATGATATATGATATCATGATCATTTGTTCCTTTGGCAATATATTTCAATATATTAATTGCTTCATTATAATCTTGTAAATCAATCAAAATTTTTGATAATGATTTATTAGCATATAAATTATCTGGTTCTTGTTTTAAACACCTGTAAAAATAAAACATTGCATCAAATGGATTTAATTGTAATGTTTTGATATTCCCCAATAATAGAAGAGTATTAATATTATTTTTATATTTTTGATTATATTTATTTAAATATTTAGTAGCATCTTTATAATTTTTTTCTTGATATTTAATTAAGCCTAAATAAAAATTATTATCAAATTTAGTACTATCATTTTCTACATCTTCTAGAAGGGATTTATAAAGATTTTCTCTTTCTTCACCAAATTTGATATTAATAAAATAATTTAAATCTAAAATTTCTGCATCCAGATTGAGTGCACTAATAAGATTAATTTTTGCATCGGTATACAAATTATTTTTTAAATAATTTAAGGCATTGTCAATTAATTCTAATGCCATATCATTATTAGAGTATTCAGTTTCTGAATTAGTTGAATCAATAACATTAATAATTAGTTGTGGTAAAATTAAGCTAGAGTCTTGTTGAATAGTATAAGTATTATTATCAATAATTTGTAATAAACTATCTAATTCAAAAACAATATTTGGTTTTTTTTCATTTATATAAATCTTTTTTAAATCTTGTAGCGGCTTTATATATTGATTTTGTTGTTTAAGAATAAATGCAGATTGTATGTTAATGTATTTTTGGATATATTCTTTTGTTTTATCTATATCGTTATTAAGTTGATGTAAATTATAAAGATTAGTTACTGTTTCAATTAAATTTATACTATTTTCACCAAAAATTTCTTTTTCGATTTCAAAAATTTCTTCATAAATAATAATAGCATCATCATATAGAGCAGATTCAGAATATGTATTCGCTAATTTCTTTTTATCATGAAGCGTAGAATTAAAGGAACCTTGCAATAAGGTCAAGCATATTGTTATTAAAAATAGTGTTTTGTTTATTAAGTAATTCATTATTTTTTAAAATTTAGAAACAATTATTCTTATACAATTACTAAAATGCCTAATAATACTTATTGTTCCTTAATAAAATGATATATAAAATTTACATATGAATATAGATGAAATTAAACAAAGATTAAATGCATATTTTTTAGATGATAAAGTAGAGGTTTTTGATTCTCGAGGTACAGGAGATCATTTTAGTATTATTGTGATATCAGATAAATTTACTAATGTTTCCTTAGTCAATAGGCATCGAATGATTTATACACTTTTTGAAGATAAAATAGTTACGGAAATTCATGCGATGCAAATTCAGACATATACATTGCAGGAATGGAAACAAAAAAAGATATCTAATTAACTTTTTTTGGGTATTTTATTTTACTAAATTAGTCAACCTATATTATGATTAAATCTTCTAATTCTAACAATAATATTACTACACCAGACAAGATAGAAGAAGACCATTTAAATGAGCAAAATTTACGACCCTTAAGTTTTAATGATTTTATTGGTCAAAAAAAAGAAATTGAAAAATTAAAGGTTTATATTGAGGCTGCTCATAAAAGAAACGAGTCACTTGATCATGTTATTTTATATGGTCCTCCAGGTTTAGGTAAAACTACTTTAGCAAATATTATAGCTAAGGAGTTAAATGTTAATATAAAGATGACATCTGGTCCTATTTTAGTCAGAGCGGGAGATTTAGCAGGTGTATTAACTAATCTAGATGATAAAAGTGTTTTATTTATTGATGAGATTCATCGAATTAATAGTATAGTAGAGGAATATTTATATTCGGCAATGGAAGATTATGTGATTGATATTATGTTAGATCAGGGGCCTAATGCTAGGAGCGTACAATTAAATTTAAATCCATTTACTTTGATAGGAGCAACTACAAAATTGGGTAATTTAACATCACCCATGCGTGATAGATTTGGAGTTGTTATTAGATTAGATTTTTATAATAATAATGATTTATCGAAAATAGTACAGCGATCAGCTAAGCTTTTAAATATTGAAATTGATATAGAAGGTTGTCACCAAATTGCTTCACGTTCAAGGGGTACTCCTAGAATAGCAAATAGAATTTTAAAAAGAACTAGAGATTTTGCAGATGTAAAGGCTAATGGTAAGATAACAAAAAAAATTGTAAATGAAGCTTTAGACGCATTGGGTATTGATAATTTAGGTTTAGATGAAATGGATATTAAAATTTTAAAGGCTTTAGTATTTAATTTTAATGGCGGACCAGTTGGCCTAGATTCACTTGGAGTTGTTGTATCAGAAAATCCGAAGACAATTGAAGAGGTATATGAACCCTTTTTAATTAAGGAAGGATTTTTACAAAGAACTTCAAGAGGTAGAATTGCATTAGAAAAAGCAATTAATTATTTAAATAATTAACTAGAAAGGGAAATATATGTTTTTTGGAACAGTAGAGCGACCACCAAGATTATCAGAATTTGAATTTGAAATACCAGAAAATCTTATTGCACAGAATCCTTCAAAGACAAGAGATGGCTGTAAATTAATGATAGTAGATAAAAACTCTGGAGATATTCAACATAAGAAATTTTCTGATATTGTTGATTATTTTAATAAAGGCGATGTATTGGTATTAAATAATACAAAAGTTTTTCCTGCAAGACTTTATGCTACTAAGGATAAATCTGATGCTAAGGTTGAAGTTTTCTTATTAAGAGAATTAGAAAATGATTTATGGGAAGCTATGGTTAAGCCTGCACGTAAAGTAAGAATAGGTAATAAGTTAATTTTTAATAAAAATATTTCATGTGATGTGATAGATAACACTGTCTCAGGAGGAAGGGTATTAAGATTTGAATATAATGTTGATAGTTTATATCCATTTATAGATAAAGAGGGTTTGTCACCATTGCCACCATATATTAAAAGAGAGTCAACTCCTCAGGATAAAAAAAATTATCAAACTGTTTATGCATCTGAGAGAGGTTCAGTGGCTGCACCTACTGCAGGATTGCATTTTTCTGATAAATTATTAGGTCAGATAAAAAAGAAAGGCGTAAAGGTAGTATATGTAACACTTCATATAGGGTTGGGTACTTTTAGACCAATTTTAGTTGAAGATTTAACTCGTCATCATATGGATTCTGAGTATTATGACATACCTATAGAAACTGCTTCAACTATTAATGAAGCAAGAAGTAAAAAGAAAAAAATATGGACGGTTGGGACATCTACTAATAGAGCTTTAGAAACTGTTGTAGTTTCTGGTTTTGAAATTACACCTAAAAAAGGTTGGACTGATAAATTTATTTATCCTCCATATAAATTTAAAATGTGTGATAGATTAATTACTAATTTTCATCAACCTAAATCTACTTTGATGATGTTAGTATCTGCATTCTCTAGTAAGGATATTATTTTAAATGCTTATCAAGAAGCTATAAAGAAAAAATATCGATTTTATTCTTATGGAGATGCAATGTTAATGCTATAATTATGAAAATTAAAATAGGTAATGGGATAGATATACATAAATTAGAATTGGGTGGAAGCTTAATTCTAGGGGGTATTAATCTTAATTCAGACTATGGTATTAAGGGACATAGTGATGGTGATTTAATTATTCATGCATTGGTTGATTCAATTTTAGGAGCTTTATCTATTGGAGATATAGGTAAATATTTTCCATCCAGTGATAAAAAATGGGAAAATGCAGATAGTACGATATTTTTAAAATTTGCTATAGATAAAATGAAGAATTTAGGATATGAAATTAATAATATTGATATTACTGTCATTTTACAAACACCTACCTTACAGCCATATAATCAAAAAATAAGAAATAATCTTTGTTCTTTATGTAATATTAATCTTGATCAAATATCCTTAAAGGCTACTACTTCTGATAAATTGGGGTTTTTAGGTAGAAAAGAAGGTGCTGCGGCATTCGCTACAACTTTACTTATTAAAAATGGAAGTAAGAACTAGATTTGCCCCAAGTCCAACTGGTTTTCTGCATGTAGGAGGTCTACGTACAGCTTTGTATAATTATATTTTTGCAAAGCAAAATAATGGGAAATTTATATTAAGAATAGAAGATACTGATCAGAAACGTTTAGTTAAAGATGCAATCTTAAAAATTAGTGAATCCTTAAATAATTTTGATATTACATTTGATGAAGGTCCTAATGTTAATGAACAGTATGGACCCTATAAACAATCTGATAGATTAGATATTTATAAAAAATATTATATAGAATTAGTAGAAAATAATTTTGCTTATCTTTGCTATGTTGATCAAAATCAAAACTTGGTACAGGAAAAAAATATAAGTAAATCATTATCTTTAATTAATACAAATCATATTAAAGCAAATCAAAATTTTGTTATAAAATTTAGAATCCCTAAAAATAATAAATTTAAAACATATGATAAATTAAGAGGAGAAATTAGATTTGATTTAAATTTAATAGATGATCCTATTATTATCAAATCTGATGGTTTCCCAACATATCATTTTGCAAATGTTATAGATGATCATTTGATGAAAATCTCGCATGTTATTAGAGGTGAGGAGTGGCTTCCATCATTGCCTAAACATGTGTTATTATATCAAAGTTTTGGTTGGACACCGCCTAAATTCATTCATTTACCATTATTATTAAATCCAGATAAATCTAAATTATCTAAACGTCAAGGAGATGTTGATGTTGATGCATTTTTAAATAAGGGTTATTTAAAAGAATCAATAATTAATTTTATTGCTTTATTAGGTTGGCATCCTAATAATAATGATGAAATTTTTAATCATAAAGAGTTGCTTAATAATTTTTCAATTAAGCGGATTCAAAAATCTGGAGCTATCTTTGATATTAAAAAATTAGATTGGATGAATGCTCAATATATTAAAAAGTTAACCATAGAAGAATTTATTAGTATTGCTATTGATTTTATTGGTGATGATATAGTAGATATTTCTAATCAAAAAAAAATAGTTAAAGTATTTACATTTATAAAAGATAGAATTAATAAATTGAGTGATATTATAGATTTATTATATCCTTTTTATCATACTATAAATATAGTAGATCAAAATATTTTAGATTGTATCAATAATAAAATATCACAAGATATTATTAAATATTGGTGTGAGAATTTATTATTAATAAAAAAAATAGATAAAGACTCAATAGAAAAATTAATTAAAAACACATCTGAATATTTTGATGTTACTGGTAAACAAATTTTTTTCCCTTTAAGAGGCATTTTATATGGTAAATTTCAAGGGCCTGATTTATATACTATTATATCTATTTTAGGTATTCCAGAATCAATAACAAGATTAGAGAGATATATTTAAATGGAAGATTCATCATTAAATAAAATCAATAACTTTATTACAGAAATTATTGATGAAGATTTAAAAAATAAGATATATAATAATTCTGTTAATACGCGTTTTCCCCCAGAACCAAATGGTTATTTACATATAGGGCATGCTAAATCTATTTTTTTAAATTTTGGTTTAGCAAAACAATATAAGGGTACTTTTAATTTGCGATTTGATGATACTAATCCTATTAAAGAAAGTACTCATTATATTAATTCTATCAAAAATGATGTTCAATGGTTATTAGAATTAACTAATTTTAAAAATATTTTATATGCATCAGATTATTTTGAACAAATGTATAAATATGCTATCGTTTTAATAGAGCAAGGTTTAGCTTATGTTGATGATCAAAATATTGATGAAATAAAAAAAAATCGTGGAGATTATAATACTATTGGTATAGATAGTCCATATAGGGATCGTTCCATTATTGAAAATTTAGAATTATTTGATAATATGAAAAATGGATTATATACGGATGGAGAAAAAGTTTTACGTGCAAAAATTGATATGAATGCTAAGAATCTTAATCTCAGAGATCCGATTATGTATAGAATTTTACATGCTCCACATCCAAGGACTAAAAATTTATGGTGTATCTATCCTATGTATGATTGGGCTCATGGTCTTGAAGATTCTATAGAGGGAATTACTCATTCGATTTGTACGTTAGAATTTGAAGATCATAGGCCACTTTATGATTGGTTTTTAAATGCATTAGATATTCATCATCCTAAGCAGATTGAATTTGCAAAATTAAATATGTCATATACTATTGTGAGTAAAAGAAATTTATTAAAATTAGTTGAAGATGAATTAGTAGATGGCTGGGATGATCCTAGAATGCCAACTATTTCTGGATTAAGAAGAAGGGGTTATACGCCTAAATCTATTAAAAATTTTATTTTTAGCTTAGGGGTTGCTAAGCGTGAAGCAATTTCTGATTTAGAGCATTTAGAATACTATTTAAGAGAAAATCTTAATCTAATATCATATCGAGTAATGGTGGTAATGAACCCTATAAAATTAACGATTACTAATTATCCAAAAGATCAAGTTGAATTTTTAGAAGCTGAGAATAATCCTGAAAATAAAAATTTTGGTTCTAGAAAATTACCATTTTCTAGAGAATTATATATAGAAAAAGATGATTTTATGGAAGATCCACCTAAAAAGTTTTTTAGGTTATCTATAGGTAAAGAAGTAAGGCTTAAACATGCATATTATATTAAATGTACAGATGTAATTAAAAACTCTTCAGGTGAAATTATAGAAATAAAATGTACATATGATCCAGATACTAAGGGGGGATGGTCTAATGATGGCAGAAAAGTTAAAGGGACTATTCATTGGGTTTCATGTAACCATTCTATTAATGGAGAAGTTAGATTATATGATAAGTTGTTTACAAAAGAAAATCCAATATTAGAAGGAAATAATAATTTTTTAGATAATTTTAATCATGAGTCTATTAAAATTATTAAGGGTGTAAAATTGGAAAAATCTTTAAAAGAAATTGATTATGATAAAAAATTTCAATTTCTTCGAAAAGGGTATTTTGTTTTAGATAAAACTTCCAATCAAAAAAAAATGATTTTCAATCAATCTGTTGCTCTTAGAAGTAATTGGAAAAAATAATTTTTTGGAATCATTCACTATTAAATCTCCATGTAAGGTTAATCTAGGATTAAAAATTCTTAATCAGCGTTTAGATGGCTATCATAATATATTATCTATATTCATTCAATTAAATTTATGTGACATTTTAGAGTTCTCTCCGGCTAAAAATTTATCTATAAATTTTAGTAATCCTGATATATCAAATAAATTTAATACAGTTAGTTCTGCGGTAGAAATTATATCTTCATATTGTAATGTTGATATAACAAATAATATATACGTTAAAAAAAATATTCCAATTGGAGGAGGCCTTGGAGGAGGCAGTAGTAATGCTGCATATACAATGATTGCATTAAATAAATTATATGAATTGAATCTTTCTAATGTAGTATTAGAAAAATTAGCCTCTAAAATTGGAGCTGATGTCCCCTTTTTTATAAATGGGGGAATTAAAGAAATCTCAAAAAAGGGAGATGCTATTAAAGATATTAATTATGCAGTTCTTCAAAATAAATTTTTTGTATTAATTATGCCAAATTTTTCTATCTCAACTAAATGGGCATATAATAAAGTAAAAAAACATTTGCATGCTCAAAGAAATCATCATAAATTTCCGCCCTTGGAAGATAAAGTCGATTGGGCTTTATTTGAAAATGATTTTGAACATATTGTATGTTTAACATATCCAGAAATTTTGATTATAAAGGATATTTTATATAGTGAAGGTGCTTTATATTCAGGTTTGTCGGGGAGTGGTTCGACTATGTTTGGTATATACAATGATATTATTACAGCTGAGAAAGCTGTTAAGAATTTTAAAAAATATCATACTCACATAGCATCCCCTTTAATTTGATGGATATATTTGGGGGATCGTTCAATGGTAGGACACATGGTTTTGGTCCATGGAATCGGGGTTCGACTCCCTGTCCCCCAGCATGAAAATATTTAGTGGAAATTCAAATAAATCTTTAGCTAAAGATATATGTAAATATTTAGGTATAGATTTAGGAAAACTAACGGTTAAAACATTCAGTGATGGAGAATTATCTGTAAAGTTTGATGAAAATGTTCGTAATGAGGATGTTTTTATTATTCAATCAACTAATCCTCCATCTGAGAATATTTGGGAATTATTATTAATTCTAGATGCTGCAAAAAGAGCATCTGCTAAGTCTGTTGTTGCAGTAATACCTTATTTTGGATATGCTAGACAAGATCGGAAAGATAGGCCTAGAGTACCTATATCTTCTAGAATGTTTTTAGATGTGATATCTGCTGTTGGAGTAAATAGAATTGTTTCAATGGATTTACATTCATCACAGATTCAAGGTTTTGCGAATGTTCCTTTTGATCATTTATATTCTAGAATAGCTTTATTTAGCCATCTTAAAGATATGAATTTAAATGAGGATTCAGGTGTTGTTTTAGCTCCTGATGTAGGTAGTGCAAAGATGAGTCAGGCATATGCTAAAACATTGGGTATTTCATTTGCATTAATAGATAAAAGACGACCAAAGGCAAATGAAGCAGTAGTCGTTAATTTAGTTGGAGAGTTAGATAATAAACATGTTTTAATTATAGATGATATGATAGATACAGCAGGAACAATTTGTAATGCAGCTCAGACTGCAATTGAAAATGGAGCGTTATCTGTGATTGCAATTGCAACCCATCCTGTTTTATCAGGGCCTGCAGTTAATAGATTAATGGATTCACCAATTTCTAAAGTTATTGTTTGCAATACAATTGAATTAGATGCTGAAAAAGTAACTCAGTTAAGTAAATTACAAATTATAGATGTATCGCATGTTTTTGGAGAATCAATAAAAAGAATTGTGGAGGGTGATTCCTTGAGTTCAATGTTTAAAGTTTAAGGTTTTATTTAGAAAGGATATAAAAATGTCAAATGAATTTAATTTAAATGTAAATAAAAGAGAGTTAGTTAATAAAGGGGCAAGAAAAAGAGCTCTTAAAGAGGGTAAAATCCCAGGAATTTATTATTCTCATGATTCTAAGGAAAGCCTTCCTTTTTATATTGAAAAGAAAGAATTGGCTAATGCTCAAAAAGCAGATACTCAAATTTTTAATATTTCAGTAGGTGGCAAGGATAGAAATGTTTTATTTAAATCAATTCAGTATCATCCTGTTACGGATGAAATTTTACATGTTGATTTATATGGTATCAAGATGGACCAAGTTGTATCAGTTAGTGTTATGATTAATATTCAAGGTACATCTAAAGGTGTGGTTGAAGGTGGTATATTGGTACAGAACTTAAATGAATTAGAATTAGAATGTTTACCTATGGATATTCCTCAAAGTATAGATATTGATATTTCACATCTTGAAATGGGTGATAGCCTTAGGTCTGGGGATGTTAAGTTAGATGAAAAATTAACTATAACTACTCCAGAAGATCAAATTATTATATCTGTTACTCAGCCAATGCAAGAGGAAGAAGCTGTATCTACTTCTGATGAAGAGAGTGCTGATGGAGATACTGAAGAATCATCTGGAGATACTTCTGAATCAAGTGAATCAGATACATCATCAGATTCAGGTGATAATAATGCTGATGGGTAAGTAATATGAAAGTAATTGTTGGACTTGGTAATCCGGGAGACAATTATAGTTTAACTAAACACAATTTTGGTTTTTGGGTTGTTGATAAATTAGTTAAACAAAGCTCTTTAAAATATAAAGCAGGGAAAGGTGATTATGTTTATGCCAAAACTAAAAATTGTATGTTTGTAAAACCAACAACCTATGTTAATAGTAGCGGTATAGCATTAAATCAAATTTTAAATTATTATAATGGATTGACATCTGATGATATTATTATTGTATATGATGATATTGATATTGATCTTGGTATGATTAAGTTTAGGCCAAGAGGTTCAGATGGAGGGCATAATGGAATAAAATCTATTATATATCATATGAAGACAGATCGTTTTGATAGGTTGAAAATTGGTATTGCAACTTCTATGGTTATGAGGCCTTCTGAAAAATATGTTTTAAAACCATTCCCTAAAAAATATAATAAATTAATTAATGATGTTATAGACTATTCAGTAGAAGGCATTAATTGTTATTTAAAGAATGGTATAGATAAGACAATGAATAATTTTAATTTAAAAATAGGAAATAAAATAAATGGATAATATATATTTAGTTCTTGGCTCAGGTTTTATTGCAATGTTGTTTTCATTTTGGAAAACCAATTGGATTAATAGTCAAGATGAAGGTACTGATAGAATGAAAAAAATTGGTAAAGCAATTGCTGATGGTGCAATGGCTTTTTTAAAGGCTGAGTATCGTGTTTTAGCAATATTTGTATTTATAGTTGCAATATTATTAGCATTTACAGCACCCGAGGGTGAAAATAGTTGGTTGGTTGCAGTGTCCTTTTTGGTAGGTGCGTTAGCATCCGGATTAGCTGGATTTTTAGGTATGAGAGTAGCAACTAAGGCTAATAATAGAACAACTCATGCAGCGCAAACAGGACTTGCCAAAGCTTTGAATGTAGCATTTACAGGTGGTTCTGTTATGGGATTAAGTGTAGTTGGTCTTGGAGTATTAGGGGTGACTAGTTTATATGCTTTATATGATGCAATGAATTTTTTTGCTAGTCCTAAAGAATTAATTCAGGCATTAACAGGTTTTTCATTAGGTGCATCATCTATTGCATTATTTGCAAGAGTTGGGGGAGGCATTTATACTAAAGCTGCAGATGTTGGAGCAGATTTAGTAGGAAAAGTTGAGGCTGGAATTCCTGAAGATCATCCACTGAATCCAGCTACTATTGCTGATAATGTTGGTGATAATGTTGGTGATGTTGCTGGAATGGGCGCAGATTTATTTGAATCTTATGTTGGTGCTATCCTTGGCTCTATGGTATTAGGATGGGCGTTGTTTAATAGTTCTGTTGCTGTTATGTTACCTTTATATATAGCTGGCTGTGGAATTATAGTTTCAATTATTGGGACATTTATGGTTTCAGTAAAAGAAGGAGGAGATCCACAAAAAGCTCTTAATATTGGAGAGTTTGGTTCTGCTGCTATTATGGTTGCAGTAATGTATTATTTAATTACTACTAATTTACCAAATGGATTAGGTGATTATTCTGCTATGGGTATTTTTTATGCTTCTATAATTGGTCTAGCAGCAGGATTGGGAATTGGAATGATTACGGAACATTATACTGGTACTGGTACTTCTCCTGTTAAATCTGTATCAGATCAATCTATTACAGGTTCAGCAACAAATATTATAGCAGGGCTTGGAGTTGGCATGCAGTCAACTGCTATTCCAACATTAATCATTGCTGCAGCAATTATTGGAGCGCATGAATGTGCTGGATTATATGGAATTGCAATTGCTGCACTAGGTATGTTAGCAAATACAGGTATTCAATTGGCGGTAGATGCTTATGGACCTATTTCTGATAATGCTGGAGGTATTGCTGAAATGGCTGAGTTAGCTCCAGAGGTTAGAGAACGAACAGATAAATTAGATGCTGTAGGAAATACTACAGCTGCAATTGGTAAAGGTTTTGCAATTGGTTCTGCTGCATTAACAACCCTTGCATTATTTGCTTCATATATGCAAATAAGTGGTATTTCTAAAATTGATATTTCTGAACCTTGGGTAATGGGAGGATTATTTATCGGTGGTATGCTTCCCTTTGTATTCTCATCTATGGCAATGGGTGCAGTTGGTAGAGCTGCGATGTCAATGATTGAAGAAGTTAGAAGACAATTTAGAGATATTCCTGAGTTAAAAGCTGCACTTGATGTTATGAATAAAGGAGATGAATCTAAATGGTCTGAAAAAGATAGAGAAGTATATGAATCAGGATTAGATAAAGCTGAGCATGGTAAATGTGTTGAAATTTCAACGCAAGCTGCTATTAAAGAAATGATGTTGCCTGGATTATTAGCCGTATTAACTCCAGTTATTGTTGGAAAATTTGCAGGAGCAGAAGCTCTAGGTGGGCTTTTAGCAGGTGTAACTGTTTGTGGAGTTTTAATGGCTATTTTTCAATCTAATGCAGGTGGTGCTTGGGATAATGCTAAAAAAATGATTGAAGAAGGAATTGAAATTAATGGTACAAAATATGGTAAGGGTTCTGAACCACATAAAGCAGCGGTTGTTGGTGATACAGTTGGGGATCCATTTAAAGATACATCAGGACCATCTTTAAATATATTAATTAAGTTAATGTCAGTAGTATCACTAGTAATAGCACCATTTATATTTTAATTAAAAAAATTAATAGGAGAAAATAAATTATGGGATTTTATGAAACTACATATATACTTCACTCAGCTTTACAAGAGGGAAGATTAAATGATATAGTGAATACAATACAAAAAAAAGCAGAATCTTTGGGAGCTAATTTTCTTTATTCAGATAATTGGGGAAGAAAAAAATTAGCTTATTTAATTGATAAAGAAAAGTATGGTACATATATATTTATTCAATATAGTCTTAAAGATGCAAAAGCTTTAAAAGAGTTAAGTGCAGAGTTTGAACATAATCCAAATGTACTTAGATATTTAAATATTAAAATAGAAGAAGATGATGTTTTAAAAAAGGTTGCTAAAGAAGAAATTAGTGATAAAAATAAGTCAAAAAATAAAGCATCAGAACAGGTTGAAGATAGTAAAGGTGATGAAAAAACAGTAGATGTCCCTGTAGAGGAAGAAGCAACAGCTCAAGAAGAAATTATTAATGATGATAATGATGGTGAAGAGGTAGTAACTGAAGATGAAAATAAAGAAGAAAATTCAGGAGATGATAAATAATGGCTATTTTAGGAAAATCAAAAATTTGTCCTTTTAAAGAGGATCCAGATTTAATTAAAAAAATCAATTATAAAGAATATAAGTTTCTTAAGAAATTTATAACAGATCAAGGAAAAATTATTCCTGCTCACGTTACAGGTGTATCTGCAAAGTATCAACGATTGATTACTAATGAAATTAAAAAAGCTAGAGTATTAGCTTTACTTCCATTTGTAGTTGATCCAAGACAAAATTAATAAAGGGAAAATAAAAAATGAAAGTTATATTATTACAATCATATGAAAAATTAGGCAAGGTTGGAGAAATCGTAAATGTAAAACCAGGTTTTGCAAGAAATTATTTAATCCCTAATCGTATAGCTTCACTTGCTACAGTACAAAATATTAGAGCATTGGAAGTTTTTCTTAGAGCACAAGAAAATAAAGAAGCAAAAAATAGATTAAATTTAGAAGCATTATCTAAAAAGCTAAATTCATTGACTATGAAATTTGAAGTTCAAGTTGGTGAAGATGATAAATTGTTTGGTTCCGTAACATCTCAAATGATTGCTGATGAATTATCTAATCAGGGCTATACTATAGATAAAAAAGAAATTGAATTAGATGAAACTATTAAAGCTCTAGGTAATTATAAAGTAGAAATAAATTTAGGTTATGATTTAGATACAAAAATTAAAGTTAAAGTTGTAGCTGCAAAATAATTTTGATTTTATTATGTATGTAGAGGTATCTATACCCATAGCATTATTTAAAAATTTTACATATATTGTTCCTCACCAATATCGCCAAAATCTTTTTTTAGGTCAATCGGTGACTATCCCATTTAAAAATCAAAAAATAAATGGATTTATTACAGAAATTAAATCTAAGACTAATTATAAAGGGAAATTATTATCAATTATTTCTGTAAATGAAAATTCATTACCTATTACTAATGAACTATGGAAAACGCTCAATTGGATATCAAAATATTATTTTTGTCCTTTGGGTAGAGTTTTACATAATACTATTTCATATCAGCATAAGAGAAAATATATTACGCCATTAATGATATATGCTGAAATTACTGCCCAAGGAAAAGCTGTATATCCACAATTAAAATATAAATTACAAAAAAAAGTATTAGAAATTCTTGATACACATACTGATTCTTATATGGATATTAATAAATTAAAAAAAGATATCCCATCTTATTTGCAAGTATGCAAAAGATTAGAAAAAAATAAATATATAAAATTAAGTTATATCGATAATGTTAGTGGTATTCTAAAGCAGCCTAATAATCAATTAGATTTAAAATTAAGTAGTGCTCAACAAAAAGTGTTTTCTTCCATAAATTCAAAGTTTAAAATTAAAAATCAAAAGCCAATTTTATTATCTGGTGTCCCAAGCAGTGGTAAAACAATGGTCTATATTAAAACTATTAATTATTATATTAATAAAGGTCAAAATGTCATTGTGCTTGTTCCAGAAATTTCTTTAATTAAACAGGTTTTTGAAAACATTAATAATTATTATCCACAAATTGTTGGTATTTGGCATGGTCAATTAAAACAAACTGAAAAAAATTATACCTTAAAAAAAATAAAAGCTAATAAAATTCAAATTATAGTTGGAACTAGGAGTTGTCTATTTATTCCCTTTATGAATTTAGGTTTAATAGTTGTAGATGAAGAACAAGAACCCTCATATAAACAAAAATTTAATATGCCATTTTATCATGCTAGAGATGTAGCGTTAATGAGATCTAAATTTAGTAATAGTTCTTTGTTATTAGTTAGTAGTGCACCAAGTATTGAATCATATTTTAATATTAAAAACGATAAATATTATCATTTTCACTTAGAAAAAAAATTTTTGGAAACAGAAAAATTATCTAAAATTCATTTAGTAGATATGGTTAATCAAAAAGGAATTTTAAGTGATGTCTTAATTAAACATATTAGAGATACCCTTAATAATAATGAACAAATTATTTTATTGCATAATAAAAAAGGTATGGATAATGCTGGAATCCAAAAAGTTGAATCTATTATTTATAAATTTTTTCCTGATATTAAAATTCTTAGATATGATGGAGATACAATTAAGAAGTCTAATGAATATTATAATATTTTAAATACTTTTAAGAATGGTGATGCAAATATTCTTTTAGGAACTCAAATAATAGCAAAAGGATTAGATTTTGATAATGTATCATTAGTTGGAATTATTAGTGCTGATATTGGGTTATATGTTCCAGATTTTAGATCAGGCGAACGCACTTTTCAATTAATATATCAATTGATTGGTAGAGCTGGTCGTAATGGTGGGAAAAGTATGGCGGTAGTACAATCACATAATGTTAATGATTTTTATATTAAAAATACTTGTGAATTAAAATTACCAGCGATTTATAATCAAATTTTAAAAGATAGGTTAGAATTAGATTATCCACCCTATTCAAGATTAATTAAAATTTTATTTTTAAGTACAAAAAATATTGATGCAAAAAATAAAGCATATAAATATTATAAGATATTAAAAAATAATTCTAATATTAAAATTTTGGGACCTGCTATAGCTCCAATTGAGTATATTAAACCTTATTGGAGATATCAGATATTAATTAAGTGTAATAAAAATTATTGGCAAAAATTTCATAACTGGTTAGAAAAAAACATTTCATTCTCAGATTTACAATCTAATGCACAAAATTTAAAAATAAAAATTGATGTTGACCCAATTTCTACATTATAAATTCTATTTAATATTTTATTTATTAATTAATGCATTCATTTTTTGTAATAATAAATACATTACAGATTGGGGACCTTTATTAATTGATAATCAATCTTTAACAATTAGGGATGAAGAGGTTATTCATCTTGTAGATAATCATATATTATATATGAATTCTATATTTGGATTTCCTAATAAAGAATTATTTAAAATTATAATATCTGATAATCCGCAATTGCAATCAGTTTCTAATATTTGGGATTGGAGTTTAGGAATCACAAAAGGTAATACGATTATTATGAAAGATATTTCCATATCTCATATAAGCCAAAATAGATTTATGCAAGTTTTACGTCATGAATTAAATCATATTTATTTAAATAAATTAAATGCAAAATATAATATTCCAAGATGGTTTGAAGAAGGATTTTCGATGTATTATGCTAATGAGAACTTTTTATCTAACAAGTTATTAATTGCTAATAATATTAATAATACAGATATGTTTATAATTGATCAATTAGATGCCAAATTTAATAGTAAATCAAAAAAACAATTTAATTTTGCATATGCGTATTCTCAGGTTCTGTTCAATTTTTTTATAATGGATTATTCTGAATTGATATTAATTGAAGTTATTAAAGATATTAAATCTGGTCATATCTTTAAAGATGCATTTTATAATAATACTTTACTTACTGTAAATAATTACAATATAAAAGTGATTGATAATATAAAATCAAATTTTTGGTGGTTAAGATTAATGGATTTTCCTAGCTTTCTATTTATAATAGCTCCTTTATTATTAATTGTTGCATTTATTATAGTTAAAATAAAAAATTATACTATTATTAAAAGGTGGAAATTAGAAGAAAAATTAGAAGAATTGAAAGACCATGAAAATTAAAAAAAAAATTATATCATTATTATTTTTTGGTTTATTATTATGCCAAGCTGAATATCAAATATTATCTATACCTAAAAATGTTTTTCAATTAAGTTCTAATGGAAGATTTAATAATTATATTAATCAGGATGAAATTGATTCATATGATAAAAAATATTCATTTAACTTAATTCATTATCCCTCAGATATCACGTTATATGATTTTTCAAAAGATAAATATTCTATTTCATTTTTGGATTATGGTTTATTTAATAATCAGATACAAGATATAATATATTCTTCATTTTCTGCATATGAAATTATGGTTAACTATTATTATAATATAAAAATTAGAAATAGTAATGTTAATGGTTCATTTGGGTTATTCCATAGTCATATTGATAATTATTCATCATTTGGATTGTCTAATTCTATAGGCATAAGTTCTAGATATCGTAATAATATTATTTTAAATATTAATGTAGAAAATTTTGGTTATATATTAAAATCATATACTGCCTATAATCAAAAACTTCCTTTAAAATATAGAATGAGTATTAATATACCAATAAAAAAGTTGGTATTAGGTTATGATATGGTATATCTTAAGATTAATCAGCAATTACAGCATTCTTTCTGTTTACAATTTATGCCAAGTGATATTATTACAATACGCTTATCAACTACTGATAATTACAAAGATTTATGGTTAGATAATAATATATATCGTTTTATTTCAGGTTTAGGTTTTGGCATTGATATTAAATTAAAAAATACTTCTATTAGTCTAGGGTTTCTTAATTTGGGTATTGCTGGTAATATTTATGGGACTTCGATTAATTTTTTGGATTAGAATAATTTTAATTCTTCTCCAACCTTTTTAAACGTTTGAATTGCATAATCTAGTTGTTCTTGTGAATGCGCAGCACTAAGTTGTACTCTAATACGAGCTTGATTTTTAGGCACAACTGGATAAGAAAAACCTATTACAAATATATTGTTTTGAAGCATTTTTTCTGATACTTTTTGTGCTAATTTTGCATCTCCTAGCATAATGGGTACTATAGGGTGAGACCCTTTTTTAATTTTATAACCAATTTTTTGAATATTCTCTCTGAAATAATTAGTATTGTAGATTAATTTTTCTCTTAGATTATTTGATTTTGTAAGCATTGATATTGTTTTAATAGCAGTATATACTATTGCAGGAGGAATTGTATTACTAAATAAATAAGGTCGAGATCTTTGTCTCAGTAAATCAATTATTTCTTTACTACTACTTGTAAAACCTCCAGATGCCCCACCCAACGCTTTACCAAATGTTGATGTAATAATATCTACATCATTAATAACCCCATGATACTCAATAGAACCCTTGCCATTTTTACCTATAAATCCTGTAGCATGTGAATCATCAACATGTACTAAAGCATTGTATTTTTTTGCTAATTTACATATTGAATCAAGTTTTGCAATATATCCATCCATTGAAAATACACCATCAGTAGTAATTAAACGATTATTGAAATTTTGAGAATTTTTTAATATTTCTTCCAAATCATTCATATCTGAGTTTTTATATCTAAATCTTTGGGCTTTACATAGTCTTACACCATCAATAATTGATGCATGGTTAAGCTCATCTGATATTATGGCATCATCTTTATCTAATAAGGTCTCAAATAATCCTCCATTAGCATCAAAGCATGATGTGTATAAAATAGTGTCTTCTTTTTCTAAAAAATTAGAAATTTTTTGTTCTAATTCTTTGTGTATTGATTGAGTTCCACATATAAATCTAACAGAACTGAGACCAAATCCATATTTTTCTAAAGCCTCTTTAGCATATTTAATTAAGTCTTGATTATTAGATAAACCTAAATAATTATTAGCACAAAAATTTAATACTTGCTGATTTTTTACATTAATTTCTGTATTTTGTTGTGATAATAAAATTCTTTCATCTTTATATAAACCTTCATTTTTAATATTTGTAATTATTGATTTTATATTTTTTGATATTGTATCCATTTTATATCTTTTCTAAGTTTGGAGTTATATAGTTATCAAATGCACTTTTTAAATTATATTGTGGCTTCCATCCCCAATCATTTTTAGCTGCTGAATCATCGATATAACTAGGCCAGCCATTTACTATGGTTTGCCTCATTTTATCAATATTATAATTTAATTTAAATTTTGGGAATTTACTTTTTATTATATTAAATAAATCAATTACTTCAGGACTAAATGAAGTAATATTATATACTGTTTTATTTAATTTATTTTTATCTGTATTCATAATTTTTATAATTGCATTTATAGCATCAGGCATTACAATAAAAGGGAGACATGATTTAGAATCCACAAAACAAGTATAGTTTTTTTGTTGAAATGCATGATGAATCATTTCAGGTGCATAATCACTTGTGCCTCCAGTAGGTATTGAATTTGCACTAATAATACCAGGAAATCTAATACATCTGAAATCTATTTTTGATTTTTGTTTATTGTTTTGATTGCGTCTTGCAGTTCCTAGATTTTCACATAATAATTTATGTTGTCCATAAACTGTTTTAGGGTTGCAGTAATTGATTTCATTAATAGATTTTTTATTATTCTTAGTATTTTTATTAATATTATATACTGCAATAGAACTAGGGAAAAAAAATTTTGTTGTAATCTTATTAGTTAAATATTGCGATGATGCTAAATCTAGTAAATTAATAGTTCCTTGAACATTAACATTTTTAGCAAGTTGTTGATTTTTTTCTGCTTTTGTACTTAATATTGCAGCTAGATGAAAAATTTCTTCTACTATATATTCATCATTAATTTTATTAAGAATATCTTTATCAAGTATTGATCCTTCAATAAATTTAAAAATATTATTATAGTTTGATTTATTAAGATCAAGAGCTATGATTTTCTTTCTACTTGATTTTGTAAAATAAGAAATTAAATTTTGTCCAATTTCTCCCGATGCTCCTGTAATAATTGAAATTTTAGTTTTCATTAATAATGGATTGAATACATTGTTGAAAAAATTTTTTATCATTTTTATGTGTTAATAATTTAGGTATATTAGCATATGGAACCCATTTTGCCATTGGATTATTTTTATCTATAGGCTTTAATTCTTTTTTTGATGATGAAAATAAAAATAAATAAATAGTTTTATGTTCAGATTTATCATCTTTGCCATCAAGTCCTATTCTATATCTTCCAAAACTTCCAAGGGGTTTAATAAATTCAGGATTTTTAATTCCTGTTTCTTCATATATTTCTCGAATAGCAGCTTCTAAAATTGTTTCGCCTTCATCAACATGCCCTTTAGGTAATGACCAAGAATCATGGTTTTGGTTAACAATAACAGCTTCTTTATTAGAGTTTATAATAATACCTCCTGCACAATCTACATATTTAGTTTTTTTCATGATCTATAATAGTATTTAAAATTAATTTTGCTATTCTATCTTTTCTATCAAGTTTTAATTCTTTTTTGAATCCATTTTTAGAATATAAGTAAACATGGTTTGTATTTGAATCAAATCCAGCATTTTCTTCATTTGCATAATTAAGTATTACATAATCTAAATTTTTATCCTTCATTTTTTTTATTGCATTTTTTTCACCATTATCAGTTTCTAGAGCAAATCCAATAATTTTAGCATCACTTTTTTTACTAATATTTTTTAAAATATCTGGATTTTTTGTTAGTTTTATATCTAATGTTTTTGAATCACTTTTTATTTTTTTATTTTCTATATGATTCGCTTGATAATCTCCAATGGCTGCAACCATAAAAATATAGTTGAATTTCTTAGTATTCAATAATGTATTAATTTCATTTTGCATATCTAAAGCTGTCTCTATTTTAATAGTATTTACTTGTGGTATATCATTTAAATTAACTGGACCCGTTATTAAATCAACATTCCCACCATAATTTTTAATTTGCTTTGCAATTTCAAATCCCATTTTACCACTAGATCTATTAGAAATAAATCTAACTGCATCTATTGGCTCTCTGGTAGGACCAGCAGTAACTAGAATATTCATTTTATTAAAATAGAGTTTTTGATGGAATGCTTTTCTTATTTCATTCATAATACGGTTTAATTTAGGTAACCTCCCATCACCAGTATGCAATGAGGCGAGTTTCCCTTCATCTGGATTTAATATGGTAGCACCTCTTTTTTTTATTTTTTCTACAGCATCCATTGTTGCTTTATTATGCCACATTCTATGATTCATAGCAGGTACAAAAATTTGTTTTTGTTCACAAACGCATAAGATTGTAGAAATTAAATCATCTGCAACACCATTACCAGATTTACAAATTATATTTGCTGTTGCAGGAGCAATAATAATTAAATCAATTTCAAAGGCTAACTCAATATGTTCTAATCCACCTTTAGGATTATCAGGAAACAAATCAGTAATAACTTTATTATTAGATAGAGCAGCTAATGTTGCAACACCAATAAATTTTTGTCCAGATTGAGAAATAGCTATTTGTACATTAGCTTCTTCTTTTCTTAGGCTTCGTATTATTTCACATGCTTTATAAGCAGCAATTGAGCCTGTTATGCAAAATAGAATATTTTTATTTTTTAGTGTATTCATTTTTTAGTACAAATCATTAAACCATCTCTTACAGGTAATAATATATTATTCACCCTATTATCATTTTGAATGTAATCCCCTGTTTGTCGTATTTTTTTAGAGTCTTCATCAATGGGGTCAATGACTTTGCCACTCCATAGCATATTATCTAGTACAATGATTCCTTTTGATTTTACTAGATGCACACATCTTAAATAATAATTTAAATAGTTTATTTTATCTGCATCAATAAATATAAAATCAAATGTATTTATTTTAAAATTTTCTAATGTTTTTATAGCTAATCCTGAATGTATTTTAATCATTTTTTTATATTTTGTTTGATTAAAATATTTTTTAGCTGTTTGAATATGCTCTTCCATATATTCACATGTATGAAGTTCTCCATCATTTGGCAATGCTTTAACCATAGCTGCAGCACTATATCCTGTAAACATGCCAATCTCTAAAATTTTTTTTGCATTAATTGTTTTAATTAATGTAAATAATATATTCCCAACAATTGATCCACTCATCATTTGAGGATATCTTTCATTATCAAATGTATATTTTCTAATTTTTTTTTGTAATTCACTTTCTTTATCAGAATGTTCAATGCAATATTTTTCTAATTTATTATCCATTATCTAATAATTTTTCTAATTTATTATTTTGATGTAAATATAATAATTGATCATATCCACCAATAGATTTATTATTAATAATAATTTGTGGAACTGTATACCCACCCGTTAATTCTAATAATTGGTTTCTTGATAAATTTTGTTTTTCAATGTTTATTTCTTGATATTCAATATTAAGTGATTCTAATAGCCTTTTTGCAGATATGCAAGATGGACACCAATTTGTTGTGTAGATTTTAATCATATTATTATTAAATTTATGTAATTGTAATTTACACAATGCAATGCATAAATAATATATAAGGAATTCTAAATAATGTCAGATTTATTAAAAAGAGGGGATAAGGCTCCTGATTTTTCTTTGCCTAATTATGATGGTAAACAAATTACTTTAAGTGATTTCAAAGGCCAAAATATTGTATTGTGGTTTTTCCCAAAGGCTAGTACTCCTGGATGAACAGCTCAAGGCTGTGGATTCCGTGATGAATTCCAAGATTTTCAAAATTCTGGTTATACTATTATAGGCGTTTCTGCTGATAGTCCTAAAAAACAAGCTAAGTTTGTTGATAAATATGATTTTCCATTTTATATGTTATGTGATGAATCTAAAAATATGTTAAAAGATTATAAAGTATGGGCATTAAAAAAGTTTATGGGAAGAGAGTATATGGGAATTGTTAGAGTAACATATATTATTAATTCTAGTGGTAAAATTCATAAATCCTATGATACAGTTAAAACTAAAACTCATGCTCAAGATGTTTTAGCTGATATTGCTAAAATATAATTTAATTAATTATTTTTAATATTTTCATAAAGTTTTGGTTTTATCCTATTAGACTTTTGAGCAGTAAAATTGATTTTTTTATTTTTAAATAATTCTTTTTGTTTTTCCTTCGGCAATTTAATAAAATCAGCACATTCCTTCGAACAGCAGTTATTATATTTTTTGGAGCATTTATCACATTGTATAAATAAAATATGACAGGCTTGATTTAAACAATTAGTATGATTATCTGATGGACTTTTACATTGATGGCAATTACTAATAATATCATTAGTGACTCTTTCTCCTAATCGATGATCAAAAACAAAATTTTTACCTATAAATTTGGATTTTATTTTATTTTTTTTAATGTCACTAGCATATTTAATAATTCCCCCTTGAAGTTGGCTAACATTTTTAAAACCATGATGAATTAAGTATGAACTGGCTTTTTCACAGCGTATTCCACCAGTACAATAAAGTAATATTTGATTATTTTCTTTTCCATGCAGTAGTTTTTTAACTTCGGGAAGTAGTTCCATTGAAGTATCAACATCAGGAATTATCGCACCCTGAAATTTGCCAACTTCACCTTCATAATAATTTCTCATATCAACAATTGTTGCTCCATCATCAATTGCTTGATTGTATTCTTTATAATTTAAATGCTTACCTATTTTGCTCATATCATATTCATTTTCAGGGATTCTATATGCTACAATTTCTTTTTTTATTTTTATAGTTAATTTTAGAAATGATAAGCCTTCTTGTATTGCAAATTTAAATGGTATGTTTTTAAAAGGGGTAATTTGATCAAGTGATTTTTTGAATAAATCAATATTATTTTCAGAGATACTTATCTGAGCATTAATACCTTCATAAGCGATATAAATTCTACCTAATACACCCATTTTTTTCCATTCTAAAAATAGATCGTCCCTTAATTTTTCTAGATTCTTTAATTTTATGTATTTGTAGAAGGATAAGGTGATTCTTTGAAAATTTTCTTTTTTTAAATCACTTAATAATTCTTGTTTATTTTTTTGATTATATAAATCTTTAACTTTCATTATTATATTTTAATAACTAAAATTATTTAAACATATAATAATTTAAAATATGGAAATTATATTATAATTAGCATAGTTTTATACCCAAAATAAGATGTAATTTTTACAAATAGGAAATATTTTAATTATGAACATTAATATTAAACATAAAAATGATTTTTTAAATGAATTAACCGTTAGTTTATCTTGGGCTGATATATCACAAGATTATACAGAACAAGAGAATAAAGTTTTATTAGGTGCAAAGGAAAAAGGTGCAAGGAAAGGTAAACTTAAAGGAATCCAAAAGGACCTTTTTCTTAAAAATAATAGAGATTATATTAATTCAAATTTTGTTGATTTTGCTTTGAATAAATATTATCAGCAGGCATTGCAGGAAAAGAAAATTATGCCAATTAATCAAGGCAAGGTAAGTAAATTAGAATTTGAGGGCGTAGGCACTGATTTTAGTTTTACTATAGAGTTCGAAGTTAGACCTGTATTAGATAAAAAAATACCTAATTATGAGAAAAAGGTAACCATTAAGACTAACAAATATATAGCGACAGATAAGGATATAGATCAATCAATTGAAGATATCAGAGTAAAACAAGCTACAATGAAGTCTTTAGATAATAAATCTAAATTAAAATCAGGTCATTTTATTCATGCAGATTTTACGAAATTAGATGATAAAGGGAATCCTATAGAAAATTCAATGCTCCCTAATCATCATATTAAAATTGGAGAGGGTCTATTTACTGGTGATTTAGAAAAACCATTTATTGGTAAAAAAATAGGAGACATTGTTAATATTAGAGTTAATCAAGAAAGTGGAGATATTCCTTACTCTGTAAAAATTAATAAAATTGAAGAACAAGTTTTGCCTGATATCAATGATGAATTTGTGCAATCTATAGATAAAAATCTAAAAACAGTTAAAGATTTTAGAGTTAGAATAAAGGAGAATATTCAAATTAATCTTGATAATGAGAATACCAAAGAATTTAATAATAAAATTATTGAGTATTTTCTTGAAAAAACAAAGCTAGATGTTCCTCAATCTATGATTGATAATTATAAAACATATTTAATTGATGATTATAAATCAAAAAATCCTGATACATTTGATGAGGATAAAATGGATGAAGAGTTTAATAAAATAGCGAATAAAAATATGAAGTGGCTATTAATAAGAGATTTTTTAATGAATAAGGAAAAAGTTTTTTTAGATGATAAAGAGGTAGATGATAATATACAGGAAATGATTAAACAATCACCAGATTATAAAAAGGATATTATTAAATTTTATAATGATGAAAATAATAAAAATAAATTTAAAGATGATATTCTTAATAAGAAATTTTTCACTAAATTAGAAAAATATTTTATTAATAAGAAAAAAGAAATACTAACGGATAAAATCAAAAAAAATAAAGGTTAAATATATATGAATATAAAAAATAATTTAGTGCCTATGGTTGTTGAGCAAACAGCTAATGGTGAAAGAGCATTTGATATATATTCTAGATTATTAAAAGAGAGAATAATTTTTTTAGGTACTCCTATTGATGATTATGTAAGTAGTTTAGTTATTGCCCAATTGCTTTTTTTGGAAGCAGAAGATTCTGAAAAAGATATATATATGTACATTAATAGTCCGGGAGGAGTTGTTACCTCTGGTTTTGGAATTTTAGATACAATGAATTATATAAAACCAAATATTTCAACTATTTGTATGGGGCAAGCAGCCAGTATGGCTGCTGTTTTATTAGCTTGTGGTACTAAGGGGAAAAGAATGATTCTAGAAAATGCAAGGGTTATGATACATCAACCTTTAGGGGGAGTTTCTGGTCAAGCTAGTGATATTGAAATTCATACAAAAGAAATTTTATATCTTAGAGATAAGCTTAATAAAATATTAAGTAAAAGTACAGGGCAGACTATAAAAACTATTGAAAAAGATACAAATCGAGATAATTTCATGTCATCGGAAACAGCTTTAAAATATGGCTTAGTTGATGAGATAATTAAATCAAAAAAATAATATGAGTACTAAATCAGCTGATAGTAAATCTATTATTTGCTCTTTTTGTGATTCTCCGCAGAGTAAATTAGATTTTTTGGTAGAAGGCAATAATGCTTTTATTTGTGATGTATGTATAGATAAAGCTAGTAGGGCAATTGCAACTAATCATAAAAATAAAAATAGTGATTTTAGTAGTAAGCAGTTACTTAAACCAAAAGAAATCAAGGCTGAACTAGATAAGTATATTATTGATCAAAATCATGCTAAAAAAACTTTATCAGTTGCAGTCTATAATCATTATAAAAGGATTTTAAATAATATTTCATCAGATGTGAATATTGATAAAAGTAATATTTTGCTTGTTGGGCCTACTGGAACAGGTAAGACACTTCTTGCTAAAACTCTCGCATCTATTTTGCAAATTCCTTTTGCTATTGTAGATGCTACTGTTTTAACAGAAGCTGGTTATGTCGGAGAAGATGTAGAGAATGTTTTAGTGCGTTTATACCATGAAGCGAATTATGATTTGGATAAAACACAAAGAGGTATTATTTATATTGATGAAATTGATAAAATAGCAAGAAAAAATTCTAATCCATCTATAACGAGAGATGTATCTGGTGAAGGAGTCCAACAATCATTGCTAAAAATTATTGAAGGTACAGTTGCAAATATCCCCCCTCAGGGAGGTAGAAAACATCCTGAACAGCCACTTGTAAAAGTAGATACATCTAATATATTATTTATATGTGGTGGAACATTTGATGGTATAGAAGATGTTATTGGTAGAAGAATTAAAGGAGGCGGTATAGGATTCGATAGGGAATCTACATCTTCAATAAATAAATATGCTACTTTATCTCATATTAAGGTTGAAGATATTATAAAGTATGGTTTTTTACCAGAATTAGTTGGTCGATTGCCCATTATATCTTATTTGAATTATTTGAATCCAGAAGCATTATATAGAATTTTAATAGAACCAATTAATTCGCTTATTAATCAATATACTGAATTATTTAAATTTGATAATGTTAAATTAATTTTTAAAGAGGACGCTTTAAAATATATAGTTGAGTTAGCAGTGAAGCGTAGAACAGGTGCGCGAGCACTACGATCTATATTAGAAGAGGTAATGATAGATATTATGTATGAACTTCCAAGTGATAAAAATGTAGAGTGTTGCACTATTACCAAAAAGGTTATCACTGAAAAATCAAGTCCTGAAATAACTTTTTACAAAAAAACAGCTTAATTATCCTATAAGCATACTTAAAATAATTATATTGAATATATAGGTTCTTAATAAGTATATTAGGAACCCTCTATTTTTTTTTATAGAGGATGTGCGGTTTATTTGGAGTAATTTTTTTAAGATTTTGTTGACTAGGTCACATTATTTCTTTATTTTACTTTTTAAATTTATAATATTTTACCGTACTATAAAAAAATATAAACAGAATTAATATGAAGAATAAAAAATATTTTAGGAGGAGAAAATGAGAAATTTTATTAATGGTATGTTATTATCTATGATCTTATTAATGGGGCATACTTTTGCTCAAGATGATGTTAGTTTAAGTTTAGATGGCCAAAATTTAGATTATGTATCTACAGCTGATATTGCAGGATGGCAGTTTAATCATGATGGTTGTGCTACCTCTTCATCGGGTGGAGATTCTGCTTCAAATGGATTTACAATTAGCTGTGCTTCATCAACTTGTTTAGCGTTCTCATTCTCTGGTGCAGTTATACCTGCTGGTTCTGGTACGCTTGTTGAATTATCCGGATCTAGTGAATGTACTGAAGAATCTTTATCAGGATGGGTTTTTTCTGGTTCAGGAGGGAGTACTTTAAGTGTAGATTTTTCATCTGAACCTGCTTGCGATGATGTAGATATTGATGGCATATGTGATGATGTAGATGATTGTGTAGGTCAATTAGATGAATGTGGT
>CETG01133549.1_pt1 | contig 47301 bp, 47 predicted proteins | sample 361471 | NCBI WGS metagenome assembly CETG01 (sample SAMEA2622696, study PRJEB7988) | marine metagenome | isolation source: saline water (ENVO:00002010), including | reverse complement strand
CTGCAGCGGTAATGTATGGGGTTTTGCTTATGACAGTTTTCTGGGGGCTGATCCAAGCAGTTTTAGTTGGTGTTTTTATTGCGAATATGCTGACAATTGATTCAATCACTCAAACCCAATTAGAAGGAATGGACGCAGATAATCCTATGAATCAAAAACAATCAGCTCTTCCTGCTGATGAACAAGAACTCCTTAACCAATGTTCTGGCAAAGTAATGTTGTTTAGATTAAAGGGACCTCTAAGTTTTGGAGCAGCAAAAGGTATCAGCGAAAGAATGCTGTTAATAAGAAATTACAAAGTTCTTATTCTAGATATTACAGAGGTGCCAAGACTAGGTGTAACTGCAACGCTAGCTATCGAAGATATGATTGAAGAAGCAAAAAGGAATTCCAGGAAGGCTTATGTTGTAGGGGCAAATGAAACGGTTAGATCAAGACTTCTTAAGTTTGGGGTTGATCAAATAATTGAGACCAGGAAAGAAGCGCTAAATATTGCACTTAAGGATTTAAAATAAATTATTTCTACAAAATGTATATTTTATAGATTCAATATGGAAATAAGCCTTGTTTTACAAAACGTTTTAAGTCCTCCTATTTTATTTTTTTTTATAGGAGCTGTTTCAGTATTATTTAAATCTGACTTAGAGATACCAGCTCCTCTGCCTAAATTATTTTCACTTTATTTATTGCTTGCAATTGGATTTAAAGGAGGTATAGCTTTACAAGAAAGTGGCTTGCATGGAGATGGGATCGATGTTTTCTCCACATTAGGTGCTGCAATAATAATGTCCCTTATAATCCCATTAATAGGTTATTTCTTTTTAAGATTAAAATTTGACGTGTTTAATTCTGCTGCAATTGCGGCAGCTTATGGATCTATTAGTGCGGTAACTTTCATCACAGCAGAAAGTTTTCTAGAAAATCAAGGTATTAATTTCTCTGGATCAATGGTAGCTGCATTAGCTTTAATGGAATCTCCAGCAATTATTGTTGGATTATTACTTGTAAAATTTGGCGCCCCAAAAAGAAATTTCAAATCTAAAAATATGAGATTAAAAGCGATTCTTCATGAATCTTTTTTAAATGGATCTGTTTATTTACTTTTAGGAAGTTTATTGATTGGCTTTCTTACAGCCACTTCAAATCCTTCAGGGATATTAAAAATGGAGCCTTTTACAAATGAACTTTTTTATGGTGCTGAGTGCTTTTTTTTATTAGATATGGGAATTGTTGCAGCACAAAGATTACCTAGATTAAAAAGCGCAGGATCTTTTTTAATTGGTTTTGCAATATTAATGCCACTATTTAATGCATTTTTTGGAGTATTGGTAGCAAGATTTTTATCTTTAAGTCCTGGCAATGCTCTTCTATTTACTGTACTCTGCGCAAGTGCATCATATCTTGCAGTACCTTCGGCAATGAGGATGACAGTCCCCGAGGCAAAATCAAGTTACTACATCTCAACAACCCTTGGATTAACCTTCCCTTTTAACATTGTTATTGGTATACCAATATACATGGGGTTAGTTAACCAAATTTATAATTCCTATCCTTTAAATCTATAAAACAATGAAACGCTTAGATCTTATTTTCAGTGAAAGGGAATTAGAGGAAATTTTAGATACGCTAGAAAAAGCTGAAGTACCTGGCTATACAGTCATGAAACATGCAACAGGTAGAGGGCCTGAAAGAGTAGTGACAGAAGATATGGAGTTTACTGGTTTAGGATCAAATGTTCATGTAATAATATTCTGTGAACATGATTTTATAGATAAAGTTAGAGAAAATATCCAATCAATTTTGAGCTATTATGGCGGAGTTGCTTATATCTCAGAAGCAACAGGAATGTTTTAAAAAAACCTGCTAAGAATGAACCCAATCAACACGAATTGACTTTCGACTATTTAAATATCTATCTATTGCCATAGCTGCTATACAGCCATCAGAAGCAGCAACAACTGCCTGCTTAAATGGGGTATTCCTTATATCTCCTATAGCCCATACTCCTTCTGATGTTGTAGACATGAAATCATCCACAACAACTCCTCCATCCTCTTTCAGAGCGACTTGATCACCAATGAAATCAGTAATAGGTTTAGAACCACTCATATAAACAAAAACTCCATCCAAAGTTAATGATTGAGAATTCTCAGTTGATCTATCTTTAATCAATATTTCATTTACTCCCATTTCATTACCCTTAATTTCCAACAATCTGGTCTTAGTCCAATGCTTAACATTTTTTTGGTTTAACAGACTTTGAGACTCTAAATCATCTGGTTTTGGATCATTAGAAGTAATCCAATGAACAACAGATGCGAACTTAGTTAAAACCATTGCTTCTTCAATTGCTTCTTTATTTATTCCAATAACTGCTACTTCTCTACCACGATAAAATGCTCCGTCACAAGTAGCACAATAGCTAACACCTTTGCCTAAAAAATCAGCCTCTCCTTTAAAAGAAGCAGGTCTACCCATTGCACCACTAGCTAAAACTAGAGCTTTTGATCGAAAAGTTCCTTCTGGAGTGAAAACGGATTTTGTTTCACCATTTGATTCGATCCCAAAAACTTGCGCTCTTATATATTGAGTTCCGTAATTTATTGCCTGCTCCCTCATCAAGGCTAACAAAGCTTCTCCACTCATATCAGTTGGTACGCCTGGATAATTTGCAATCTGATGAGTTATAGCCAAAGCCCCAACTGATGGATTCTTATCTAAAATCACAGTTTTAAGATCTGCCCTTGATGTATATAATGCGCAGCTGCAACCGGCAGGACCGCCGCCAACAATAACTACATCTGCTTCAATAGTTTCCAATGTTAATACCCCGATTGTCAGTAAAACTTCTTTAAATTTAAGAAGTGAATTAAGTCTGAAAAATAGCCTACAAAATAAGCTAATAAATATAAGTTATTAGATTTTTCAGAAAAAAAAACATAACAGAAACAAAAATAAAAGCGATTATGCATAATTAGTTGAATCCAATCAAATTAGAGCATTCAAGTTGAATGGATTTTTAGCAATGTTCTTACAGTTCTTAAATAGTAAATTTTCAATAACTCTATTATTCAATAAGGGTCAATCTGGATAAAAGAGATAAGAATCTATATTATTAAAATGAAATTAGAATTTTTTGCTTTCTCATGAATAACTCTGAATTAATTCTAAAAGCAGTATTATCAAGAATAAAATCAAGATTAAATAAATCTGTTGCCAAGAAAGTTGCTGAAGCTGCGAATTTTGCTCAAGAGACCCCTATTAATATAAAAAATGAATGGGAAAAATTTAAGGATGAAATTCTTAAAGAGATCGAGGAGATGGAAATAAATGATACTAAAGAATTAAACAATGATAAGAATAAATCCCATACCAAACAATCCAGAAATAATATGGAAAATCAAATATCTATAATAAAATCATCAATAAATGATATAAATGTATTATTAGATGATTAATATAAATGATTATTTTTAAGAAACTTAAATTAAATAAACTTTTTAGGGCTGTAACAATATGGTTAATATTAATTAAACTAATATTTATATTATGGTGGGACAAAAATATATGGAATTTCTCTAAGAATGCTTCAAACGAAAAGATTTATAGGAGACAAAAATTAAGAGCAAATTGGTTAACCAGTAAATTATTAAGTCTTGGTTCTGCCTTTATCAAAGTAGGACAATTATTATCATCAAGACCAGATATATTACCAAAACCTTGGATAGAAGAACTTTCAAAATTACAAGATAATGTGCCGGAATTTCCTTTTTCACATGCAATGAAAATCATAGAAGATGAATTGAAAGAAAAGCGACATGCAATTATCGATATTGACCCAAAACCAATTGGATGTGCATCTCTAGCTCAAGTTCACAAAGCAAAATTATCAAATAATCAAATTGTAATATTCAAAATTCAACGCCCAAATCTCCAGGAGAATTTCGCAATTGATTTATCTATAATGCAAAATATCGCTTTTCTCTTACAAAAAAATAATAATTGGAATAAAGGTAGAGACTGGATTGCAATAGCAAAAGAATGTAAAAAAGTTTTGCTTAAAGAACTAGATTTTTTAAGCGAAGCAGAATATGCAGCTAGATTCAGGCAACAATTTTTAGATGACAAAAAGATATTAGTTCCTGAAGTGATATGGGAAATGTCTTCTAGTAAATTACTGTGCTTAAGCTATCTACCTGGCATTAAAATAAATGATATTGATTCTCTTAAAAGAAATAATATTAATCTCGCAGAAATAGCAGAGCTAGGAGCAATTAGTTATTTAAAGCAATTAGTTAATTTCGGATTTTTTCATGCAGATCCTCATCCAGGCAACCTTGCTGTCTCTAAAGAAGGTTCCTTAATTTATTATGACTTTGGGATGATGGGAAATATATCAGCAAGACTTCAATCAAGAATAGGAGGGATGGTTCAGAGCGCTGCTTTAAGAGATGCCTCTGGATTAGTATATAAACTTCAAGATGCTGGTTTAATTTCAAAAGAAATTGAATTAGGTCCAGTAAGAAGACTTGTTAGATTGATGCTCAAAGAAGCTTTGACTCCTCCTTTCAGTAAAAATATGATTGACAAGCTATCAGGAGATTTATATGAACTCATATATGAAACGCCCTTTCAATTACCAGTAGAACTAATTTTTGTGTTAAGAGCTTTATCTACTTTTGAAGGAGTTGGGAAAATGTTAGATCCATCATTTAGTCTGGTTGCTATTGCAAAGCCATACTTAATTCCTCTAATGACATCAAACAATCAAAATCCTAATGATTTATTAAATCAGATTGGTCGCCAAGTAGGAGAACTTGGATCAAAAGCCGTAACGCTACCAAAAAGATTAGACGAAAGCCTTGAGAGGCTTGAACAAGGCGATCTTCAGTTGCAAATTAGGATGGGGGAATCTGACAGGCAATTCAGGAAGATGTTTACTGCCCAGAAGTCTCTAGGACATTCAATTTTAATAGGGAGTCTATCAATTGCTGCAGCAGTTTTATTAAATAATAAACGTGAAACTTACGCATTAATTCCGGTTTTATTTATTTGTCCTATAGGAATTGACTGGCTAAAATGCCAATTTAAAATGAATAAAGATTCAAGGATAGAAAGACTCAAATAAGAAAATTATTTTTATTTATTAGAAAAAATATTCCCTGCAAAAGTTGCCTGATCACCTAATTCATTTTCAATTCTCAAAAGTTGGTTATATTTAGCTATTCTTTCGCTTCTACTTAAAGAACCGGTTTTGATTTGACCTACTCTAGTTGCTACAGATAAATCTGCAATAGTAGTATCTTCGGTTTCACCACTTCTATGACTAATAATTGATGTATATTTAGATGTCTGAGCAAGATGAATTGCTTCTAAAGTCTCTGTAAGAGTACCAATTTGATTTAATTTTATCAAAATTGAATTTGCCACTCCCTTATCAATACCTTTTTGAAGTCTAGTGGTATTAGTCACGAATAAATCATCTCCTACTAGTTGAACTTTTGAGCCCAATCTAGAAGTTAATAAATGCCATCCTTCCCAATCATCTTCAGCTAGACCATCCTCGATAGAAACAATAGGATAATTATTAACTAATTTTTCTAAATAATTAACCATTGCCTCACTAGAGAATGATTCTCCACAAAAATCATATTGTCTACCATTAAAAAATTCTGTACTAGCCACATCCAAAGCGAGGGAAATATCTTCTCCTGGCTCATAACCAGCTGAAATAATTGCCTCTATCAAAATATCTCCCGCTTCTTCATTGCTTTTTATATCTGGTGCAAAACCTCCTTCATCTCCAACAGCTGTTGAACAGCCTTTATTATTTAATATTTTTTTTAATGAATGAAAAACTTCTACACCCATCTGTAGAGAATTAGAAAAAGTTGTTGCTCCATGAGGAACTAACATAAACTCTTGAAAATCAAGAATATTCTCTGCATGAGCGCCACCATTAATAACATTCATAAGCGGTACTGGTAGTAGAGAAGATAATGGTCCGCCTAAATATTTATACAAAGGAATTCCTAATGCATTTGCTCCTGATTTTGCTGTAGCTAAGCTTACAGCAAGAATTGCATTTGCTCCTAAATTAGACTTGTTTTCAGTACCATCAATTTCTTTCAAAAGACTATCTATACTTTGTTGCTGCAAAGCTGATAATCCACATAAAGCCGGGGCTATTTTTTCATGAACATTATTGACTGCTTTTAACACACCTTTACCCATATACCTAGAGCCACCATCTCTAAGTTCATGAGCCTCATGAGCTCCTGTACTTGCGCCACTAGGAGCAATTGCTATTCCGCTAGCTCCGCATTCCAAAAACACTTCTGCTTCAATAGTTGGATTTCCTCTAGAATCAAGAACTTCTCTTGCTTCAATGGTATCGATCAAAAAATCAAAAGATTCAGTCAAAATTATCAAGACACTACTTAGATGGTATTTATTTACTTTTAAAATGTCTAAAATATTTTCATAATAAAACCATAGTTTTCATAACTTTGAAAAATTACCTTTTAATGGTATGAAGAAAACATTTCGAGATTGATGCCTCAAAAGTCCTATTAAAAAGGTGATAATAGTAGAAAAAATTAACCAAGCAAAGGAATTGACTAAATCATGCAAAAAAATTGTTTAAAAGAGAATTTTCTCTCTTTTTAAGAATTAAAATTTTTAATAAAATTGATTTGAAAAAAGAAAATCTTTAACTTTACAAAATTTTCATAACTTTTAAGTAGTCCCAGAGTTAGATTGATTTAAGAATCCCTTTTTTAAAAAAATTCGCCTAATGAAAGGCAGTCTTACAAGCAATCCCGAGATATTCAATGATAATGCATGGAATGTCTTAGTAATGAGCGAAGAGTCTGCCAAAAAATGGCGGCATAATCAATTAAACGTTGAACATGTAATTCAAGTAATTTTTTCTAACAGAGAATATGTAGACTTCACTCAGAAAACGAATATAGATATTAATGAGCTGCTTGATTTATTAGAAGATTTGCTTGAAGATCTCCCAGAAATCAATAATGAAAGATTCTTCATTGGCGAAGATCTAGAGATTCTTCTGGAAAATGCAAATTTTATAAAAGATGAATTTGAATCTAATTTAATAGAAATTCCCCATCTAATAATTGCTATAGCTCAAGATAAAAGAATTGGAAAAAAATTATTTAAAGAATTTGGATTAGATTCTGAAATAATTACTAATATTTTTAAACCTATTCAATTCAGCAATTCAATTACTTCAGATATAAGTCAAAATCCAAATAAAATTGAATCTTCTCAATACAAAGTTAAAAATAATAATCTCCAGACAAAAGACAATAATTCTAATTCTACAGAAAACCTTTCAGAAACAAATTCACCGATTAAATTATATTGTCAAGAATTAACTCAAACTGCTGCAAGAGGAGACTTCGATCCAGTGATTGGTAGAGAAGATGAAATTAATGATGTGATAAGAGTCTTAACAAGAAGAACTAAAAATAATCCTATTTTAATAGGACCTCCCGGAGTAGGTAAGACAGCTATTGTGCAACTTCTTGCGCAAAAAATAGTTATTAATGCAGTGCCAAAATCTATAAGTGGATTAAAACTAATTTCTCTTGATTTTGGTGCACTTATTTCAGGCACAAAATTCAGAGGTCAACTTGAAGAAAGATTGAGAGAATTATTAAATGAATTAATAAAGCCACAAGAAGGGTTTATTTTATTTATTGATGAATTGCACACTTTTATTAATTCTGATAGATCAAGCATAGATATAACTAGTTTTTTAAAACCACTTTTAGCTAATGGTGATTTAAGATGCATTGGTACAACAACTCCTGAAAAATATAGAGCAACGATTGAAAAGGATCCTGGATTAGAAAGATGTTTTCAGCAAGTTCGCATTAATGAACCATCAATTCAAGAAACAATAGAGATTTTAAAAGGGTCAAAAAAGAAATTTGAACTGCATCATGGAATATTTATATCTCATGAAGCTATAGAATCGGCTTCTCAATTAGCTGATAGGTATATTAGTGATCGTTTCCTACCCGACAAAGCAATTGACTTGATAGACGAAGCTGCTGCTCAATTAAAAATAGAATCAACTAATAAACCAAAAATAATTAATGAAGCTGAAGAGTATTTAAATAATCTAGAAAATAAAATACAAAATTCCAACAATAATCAACCAACAAAATCTAAAAAACTTATTGCAGAAATAGAAGGTGCTGAACATCGATTAAATGAACTGATTGAACTATGGGAAGAAGAAAAATTAAAACTGGAAGAGTTTCTGCAAATACTGAAAGAAGAAGATCTTTTAAAAAAAGATATTATAAAAAATAATTCAATAGAAATCTCTCAAAGATTCCAAGAGAATAAAGAATTTATAGAAATGGAAAAAATAAGATTTGAAAAATACTTTGGAGAAATCAAAAAAAATAATAATATGCTTTGTAAAAATCAAATTTTATCTGAAAATATTGCAAATATAGTTTCCAATCAAACTGGGATCCCCGTTAATAAAGTAATTTCAACGGAAAGGAAAAAATTACTTTCTCTAGAGAAAGATATAGCTTTAAAAGTAATTGGTCAAAAAAAATCAGTATTAGCTATTTGCTCAGCCATTAGAAGAGCAAGAGCTGGGATGAAAGACCCTAGAAGACCAATTGGGTCCTTTTTATTTTTAGGTCCTACAGGCGTCGGTAAAACTGAATTAGCTAAAGCATTAGCTAATACTTTATTCGATGAAGAAGAATCTCTAATTAGATTAGACATGAGTGAATATATGGAAAGAAATGCTGTTGCTAGGCTTATTGGAGCTCCTCCTGGTTACGTAGGGTACGAAGAAGGAGGTCAACTTACCGAAGCAATCCGAAGAAAACCCTACTCAGTTGTTTTACTAGACGAAATAGAAAAAGCTCATTCAGAAGTTTTTAATATTTTACTTCAAGTACTTGATGAAGGAAGATTAACAGATTCTCAAGGAAGAACTATAGATTTTAAAAATACAATAATTATTTTAACTAGTAATATTGCGAGTAGAAATATTCTAGAAGATTCAAAAATACGTAAAAAAAATTTAAAAGAGAAAAATGTTTTATCCCTTGATGAAATAATTCAGCAATCTCTAAAGAAAATATTTAAGCCAGAATTCTTAAATAGAATAGATGAGACTATCAGATTTGATCCCTTAAAATTTGAAGAAATTAAACAAATAATAAATCTTCAAATCAATGACCTAAAAAACTTACTCTCTGAACAAGGAATAACAATAGAATTGGATGAGAAAGTAATCTTGAAACTTGCCGAGGAAGGATATGAACCTGAATTTGGCGCAAGACCTTTAAAAAGAGTTCTAAGGAAAAGAATTGAAAATCCCTTGGCTTCCAAATTACTAAAAAATGATTTTCCTGAAAATTCAAATATTAAAATTCAATATGATGAATCTTCAGCAGATCAAATTAAATTTCTAGCCAATGACTAAAATCAGTTTCTTGAGATAATCTATATATAAGTTAAATTATTCAAAAGTTTTCATCTAAAACATTCTCGTGAAGAAATCAAAAAAATCTGAAGAAAACACTATTCGTGAATCTGGTCAATCTGGAGAAGAAACTATTCAGGAATCTGGTCAATCTGGAGAAGAAACTATTCAGGAATCTAATAAATCCATAGAAGTTCTAAATAAAGTACCTCAAAACACCAAACCTAATTTCTTCTCGGCTACAATTGAAGAGCTAAAACTTGTTGTTTGGCCAAGCAAACAACAACTTTTTAGCGAATCAGTTTCAGTTATATTAATGGTAACAATATCAGCTGCAGCAATTGCAGCTGTTAGTAGATTTTACGGATGGGGAGCATCTCAGATCTTTAGATGACTTAGATTCATGATCATTTAATTTCTACTATTTTTCTCAATCAACCTAAATTAAAAGTTTTTCATGAAAAATTCACAAGCATCTGATACATCCAATACTCTTAAAGCAAATACTTCAGTAGCTAGATGGTATGCAATTCAAGTTGCTTCAAGTTGCGAAAAGAAGGTAAAAGCAACTCTTGAACAAAGAGCTGTAACACTTGGAGTAAATAATAGAATTTTTGAGATTGAGATACCTCAAAGTCCAGGGGTAAAATTGAAAAAGGATGGCTCTCGACAAGCTACTGAAGAAAAGGTATTTCCAGGTTATGTCCTTGTGAAAATGGTGCTTGATGAAGATACGATGATGGCAGTAAGAAGCACTCCAAATGTTATAAATTTTGTAGGTGCCGAAGATAATAGAGCCACTGGTAAATCAAGAGGTCATATAAAACCCAGACCACTCTCGAGGCAAGAAGTAGGGAGGATTTTCAAAAGAGCTGCTGAGAAGAAAACAGTGGTGAAAATGGATTTAGCAGAAAAAGATAAAATAATAGTAACTGATGGACCTTTTAAAGATTTCGAAGGTGAAGTTATTGAAGTCTCTGGAGAAAGGAATAAATTAAAGGCACTTTTATCAATATTTGGAAGAGAAACTCCTGTTGAGTTAGAATTTTCGCAAATTAGCAAACAGAATTAAACTGAATTTAATTATTCAAAATTCAACTTCAAGAGGTATTCTAATATGATCTCAACCCAGTTCTAATTTTTCGCAACCTCTCATAATCTCTCAAATATGGCAAAAAAAATTGTTGCAGTAATCAAACTTGCACTTCAAGCAGGTAAAGCAAATCCAGCACCACCAGTCGGTCCAGCCCTTGGGCAACATGGGGTAAATATTATGGCATTCTGTAAAGAATATAATGCCAGGACTCAAGAGAAAACTGGATTTGTAATACCAGTAGAAATTTCGGTTTTTGAAGATAGAAGTTTTACTTTTATAACTAAAACCCCACCAGCTTCTGTTCTAATTACTAAAGCAGCAGGGATTGAAAAAGGCTCAGGAGAATCTGCAAAAGGCAAAGTTGGCAAAATAAGTAAAGCTCAATTAGAAGAAATAGCCAAAACCAAGCTCCCTGATCTAAATTGTGTAAGTATTGAATCTGCAATGAAAGTTATAGAAGGAACAGCCAAGAATATGGGTGTTTCCATTTCAGAGTAGATCAACAGCCACCTCAAACTATCTCAAATCTAGGGGGAGACAATTTGTCGCCAGAACCCCATACAATATCCATGAAAAAACTTTCCAAAAGAATGTCTGCTCTATCTAGCAAGATAGAAAAAAAAGAATATGAAGCTCTAGAAGCAATTAATCTTGTTAAAGATAATGCAAATGCAAAGTTTGATGAAACCATTGAAGCTCATGCAAGACTAGGAATCGATCCGAAATATACAGATCAACAATTAAGAACTACTGTTTCTTTACCAAATGGCACAGGACAAGGAATTAAAATAGCAGTAATTACAAGTGGAGAAAAAGTAAATCAAGCAAAAGATGCTGGTGCCGATATTTCTGGTGAAACTGATCTTATTGACAAAATCAACAAAGGAGAAATTGAGTTTGATTTGCTTATAGCTACTCCAGATATGATGCCAAAAGTTGCAAAACTAGGAAGAGTTTTGGGACCAAGGGGATTAATGCCCAATCCTAAAGCAGGAACAGTGACGAATGACCTTTCAAGTGCTATTCAAGAGTTTAAAGCTGGAAAACTTGAATTCCGCGCCGACAAAGCAGGTATTGTTCACGTAAGATTTGGCAAAGCAAGTTTCAAGTCTGAAGATTTACTAGAGAACCTCAAAACTTTACAAGACGCTATTGAGAAGAATAAGCCTGCCGGAGCAAAAGGTAAGTACTGGAAAAGTTTATTCATAACATCAACAATGGGTCCTTCCGTAGAGATTAATCTTTCGTCATTACAAGATAAAAAATCAGAATAATACCCTTTGATGATGTATATTAATAACTTGCATGTGACCGGCCTAAGACAGCAGGTTGTTTAATTCGTTATTTACGTTTTTAACATAAACCCTGCAGAGGTATCGTTTTAAGTTTTTTTCAAGTTTGGAATCGACTGCAATTCGGCCTCATCTCTTAATGAGATATCCGCCGCATGTCCTGCTCATTCCCCTCAATCGATCCAAAAGAAAAACAAATGGGCCGCACACTGGAGAGCAAAAAAGATATCGTTAAGGATTTACAAGAACTCCTAAACGACTCAGAAATGGCACTGGTTCTTGACTACAAGGGCTTATCAATCAAAGAAATGTCCGATCTTAGATCGCGATTGCGTTCTAATAATGGCTTTTGCAAAGTGACTAAAAACACATTAATGCTTAAAGCAATTAATGGGCAAAGTAATTGGTTGCAACTTGAATCTCTTCTCAAAGGGACAAATGCTTTTGTAATGGTCAAAGGAGATGTAGGTGGCGCTGTTAAAGCAATCCAATCATTCCAAAAAGACACAAAGAAATCAGAAACCAAAGGTGCTGTTTTTGAAGGTAAGCTTCTCTCACTTGAAGAGATAAAATCTATTGGTGAACTTCCTACAAAAGAAGTTCTTATGGCTCAATTAGCTGGGGCTATAAATAGTATTACCTCAAAAATTGCTACTGGAATTAATGAAATTCCTTCAGGATTAGCTAGATCTTTGAAACAACATTCTGAAAGCTCAAAAAGCTAATCTTTATAAATAATTTTCCAAACTCAACACTTTCCAAACATGTCTGCAAAAACTGACGAAATCCTTAAATCCTTAAAGAGTTTATCTCTTCTTGAAGCTTCAGAGCTAGTCAAACAAATCGAAGAAGCTTTTGGAGTCTCTGCTGCTGCATCAGCTGGTGTAGTTATGGCAGCTCCAGGAGCTGCTGCTAGTGCTGGCGAAGGTTCAGCTGCTGGTGAAGAAAAAACAGAATTTGATGTGGTACTAGACAGCTTTGATGCTGCTGCAAAAATCAAAGTTTTAAAAGTTGTTAGGAATGCCACAGGACTAGGTCTAGGAGACGCAAAGACATTAGTAGAATCTGCTCCTAAAACTATTAAAGAAGGAGTGGCTAAAGAAGAAGCCGAGACTATTAAGAAAGAGATTGAAGAAGCGGGGGGGAAAGTTACTCTTAAGTAAGACAATCAAAGAATTCTGTCTTTAATACTTTTTTTAACTTTTCATGACAGTAAATAAAAATTTAGCGATCATTGCAGCTACTGATGGTTCTTGTCTCTCTAACCCTGGTCCTGGTGGCTGGGGTTATTTAATTAGATTTGAAGATAAATCTATTCTGGAATCTGGGGGCTTTGAAGCAAATACAACGAATAACAGAATGGAATTAATGGCCGCCTTAATGACTCTTAAGAAATTAAAAGAAATACCAATTAAAAAGCCTTTCAAATTAAGAACTGACAGTAAATATCTAATCCAAGGTTTTCAAGATTGGACACCAAATTGGAAGAAAAATGGCTGGAAGACAAGCAATGGTAAAGCAGTAAAGAACCAAGACCTTTGGGAAGAACTTGATAGATTAAGAGATCCAGATATTATTTTAGAATTTGTAAAAGGTCATAGCGGAGATCCTGACAATGACAGAGTAGATGAAATAGCTACTAGTTTCTCAAAGAAAATTAAAATATCTTTAAATCAAACAAATATAGAGAAGGAGAAGCTTATTAATACAAAATTAGATTCAATAAAAGCTCTAAATCAATTACTAACAAAATTAGAAATGGTTAATTCTTTTGCTTCTAAAAGATATAAGTTAACTTCAGATGAATTGAATAATCTTTTAGATTTTTCAAACAATCAAGAGATAATTAATAAAAAAGAATTTCTATGGAGAGAATGGATAATACAGCCAATTAATAATAATTTGTGGATTATCAAAAATCATCAAGAATAATTAACTTTATTAATTTATGTATAAAATAAGTACTTTATATAAAACCTTTATTTCACCAATTCTTGCTAAAGATAATGGTATTGATCCAGAATTCCTTACTAATTCATCACTTTACTTAATAGACAAAATTGCAAATAATAAAGAATCTTTTTTTTCATCTAATTTCGTCAAAAGTATTAAAAATGAATGTATTGTATCCGATACCAAATTAAGTCAGAATTTATTTGGTGTAGAATTCAAAAATCCTATTGGTCTTGCCGCTGGATTTGATAAGAATGGTATTGGTGTAAATATTTGGGAAGATTTTGGATTTGGTTTTGCAGAGATAGGCACTACCACATGGCACCCACAACCTGGCAATCCTAAACCAAGATTATTTAGACTATCAAAAGAAAAAGCTGCGCTAAATAGACTTGGATTTAATAATGATGGAGCTAAAAAATTATCTGATAGATTAATGAAAAATAATTATTTAACTAATAAAAATGTTTTAAAGCTAGGAATTAATTTTGGAAAATCAAAGATTACTCCTTTGGAATTGGCCAGTGAAGATTATCTCTCCTCTTTAAAGCTATTATCAAAATTTTGTGATTATGGAGTAATTAATGTCAGTTCTCCGAATACTCCTAATTTAAGAACTCTTCAAGATCCAAAATTACTTAAAGACATAACCTCAGCATTAAAAGAAATTGATAATTGCCCACCTTTATTTATTAAAATTGCTCCAGACCTTTCTCTTGATGCAATTGATTCTATATGTGATTTAGCTCTAGAAGAAAATATAACTGGAATAATCGCTACTAATACAAGCCTTGATCGTTTAGCCTTGAGCAATAGAATTTTATTTCAAACTGGTAAAAAATTATCCGAAGAGGAAGGCGGGCTAAGTGGCAAACCACTAACAGACAAAGCCAATCAAATAATTAATCATTTATATGATAAAAAAACTAAACTTGTATTAATTGGAGTTGGAGGAATTCATTCTCCAAGATCTGCTTGGAACAGACTTGCCTCTGGAGCGTCTCTAATTCAAATCTATACAGGATGGATTTATGAAGGTCCTAAATTAGTTCCTAATATTCTTTATGGGATTCTGAAACAAATGAAATTGCATAAGCTTAATAATATTAAAGAAGTTATAGGAAGTAAACTGCCATGGATTTAATTCTTAATCTATTATTCAATTTAGTTAAACAATGCTCGTCATATAAATCCTAAATAATGAAACATGGAGGCAATATTTTCTCAGACGCGAGAAAATTAAAGATTAATAAATCTAAAATTATAGATGCAAGCGCATCTTTAGTTCCCTATTGTCCTAATAAGTTATTATTAGAAATTTTTATATCTGAAATATTCAATCAGAATTTCAAACATTATCCAGATCGAGATCATTATCTGCTTAAGAAGACAATTGCAGAGTTCCATAAGTTAGAAGATATTAATCAGATTTTGCCAGGCAACGGAGCTGCAGAATTATTCACATGGGCAGCTAATTATGCATGTCAACTAGGATCAAGTTGTCTCCCTAGCCCTGGATTTAATGATTATGCAAGAGCATTAGATTGTTGGGGAGGGAAATATTTCTATCAACCTCTCCCACTAAAAGATTTTTCCAATTCAGCGCAAAATTTCCCTATTCAATCAAAAGCTGACGTGATTTGGATTACAAATCCACATAACCCTACAGGTCATCTATGGACAAAGCAATCATTAATAAATTTATTAAATAATCATAAGTTAGTTATATGTGATGAGGCTTTTTTACCAATAGTTCCTGGAGGGGAAGATCATTCACTGATTCCATTAATCGAAAATAATAAAAATTTATTAGTCATTAGAAGTCTTACAAAATTATTTGGTATTCCAGGACTAAGGATTGGATATGCAATAGGAGATCCTAATATATTGAATAAATTGACATCAATTAGAGATCCTTGGCCATTAAATAATTTTGCAATATCAGCTGGGATTGGATTAATTCACAATAGAAAAGAATATTATTTATGGACAAATAAAATTCATAATTGGGTAAACATAGAAAAACCATTGCTAATAGATAAAATGTCGTCAATAAAAAACCTAGAAGTATTTGATAGTTCTGCCAATTATTTCTTAATTAAAAGCAAAAACTCTTTAACTAATATGATTAATATCCTTTACGAGAAGCGGATATTAATTAGAAGTTGTAAATCTTTTAATTCACTTAATTCAAATTGGGCTCGTATAAGCCTACAAAATAAAGACAATAATCAAATAATCTTTAATTCAATTAGTGATATTCTTAAATAGATTTTGAAAGTCAAACTTTAGTTGATTATTAAATATATATTTCATATTATTTCTCATATTAAATAATGTCTTGTTAGAAGAATCATTATTAAAATTTAGAATTCTAAATAATGTTTTCTTTAATAAAAATGATTCGTCTAAATCTTGCTTAACAATAATTGAGCCTCCTTGTTTTGCTAAAAACAACGCATTAAATTCCTGATGCGATTTTCTAGACTGAGGGAAAGGTATTAAAACAGATGGTACCTTACAAGCAATTAACTCAAAAATAGTTCCTGCCCCAGATCTACTAATCACAATATCAGCATTTTGCATTAAAGAAGGGATATTTTCAGTAAAACTAACCTCTATTAAGTTGGGGTGATTATCTGAATATCTTTCATAATCTTTATTACCAATAATATGAATAATTCGACAACCTCTGCTAAGTAAATCACGAAAGATTCTTCTAACCATTTTATTTAAAGGTATAGATCCTTGACTACCTCCCAAAATTAGTATTAAATAACCAGATCCTTTAGGCACCCAATTGGGCAAAGGTTGCTTTTCCTTAAATTCTTTTCTTAAAGGCATTCCAGTGAAAATGGTTTCACATTTTGGCAAATATTCTGAAGTTTCTTGAAAACCAAGAGCCACAGAATCACATAATTTCCCTAACAAACTTGTCACGGATCCTGGAATAACATTGGACTCATGTAAAACAACTGGTATTCCAGATAATTTTGCGGCCAATATCGCTGGGACAGAGATATAACCTCCTGTAGTAAAAACTAAATTAATTTTATTCTTTTTTATTAAATTAAAAACCTTAAAAGTACATATAAATAAAACCAGATATTCTTTAATCAGCTTTATTCCAGTAGACTGAGGGGCAGAAGCCTTAATTGCAAAAAACTCAAATTCTATAGGGATTAAATTACTTTCACATCTATCAGGAACTCCTATCCAAGAGATTCGCCAGTTTTGCTTCATTCTTTCAGCAACTGCAAGTGCAGGATAAATATGTCCCCCTGTACCACTTGCAGCAATCAACAATTTTTTTTTATTATCCATTATTTACTGAAAGATAATTTTAATACTCTTTAAAAAAGAAAATGATCTTAAAATTAAAATACTTCATAATCTCACTAATATTTATAATATTATCAATACCAAACGCAAGAGTTTCTGCAAATGAAATATCTGAATTCAAAATAGTTCTAGAAAAATCATTAAATACTAGAAAATTAAACGATTTAGAAAATTATCTTAGTAAAGAAGATATTAATCAAATAAATAAGAATTTCAAAAATTTAATCTCTAAATTCCCTAATGCAAAATGGACAATAAAATCTAATCAAAAAGCCAATAATAAATTATTTTTTGATTTAAATATCATAGGTTCTAATATTTTTAATAATAGAGAATATTTATTAAATAGTAATCAAACTATTCAATTAATTCCCAAAGATAATAAGTTTTTAGAATGTATCATTATTAATAGTGAAACAATCATAAAAACTGCGAATAATAATCTAAGGCTATCCATTGATATTCCGAATACTGTCCTAACAGGAAGTTTATATAATATAGATATTATTTTAAAAGATCCGCTTGATAATACTATTATAGTTGGAGGGATTATGGAACATCAGCCAAATCAAATATTTGAACAGACTATTAATTTAGCTCCTTTAGGATCGGGAGGTATCTTTAAGATAGCTAGAGCCCCATCAAAAGCTGGAAAGCAAAGATGGGCAGCATTAATTGCTCACCCTAATGGTATGTTTTCAATAACAAAAAGTGTTTCTGTTATTGAAAATAATTCAGATAAATCAATTTAAGCTTCATCTAAGGATGCAACACCAGGCAAAACTTTGCCTTCTAATAATTCCAAGCTTGCCCCACCTCCAGTAGAGATATGAGACATTTTATTAGCTAATCCAGCTTTCTCAACTGCTGCTACAGAATCTCCACCTCCAATAATGCTGCAACATCCATTATTAGTACTTAAATCAGCCAAGGTGGTTGCAATAGAATTTGTCCCTCTAGCAAAATTATCAAATTCAAAAACTCCCATAGGTCCATTCCATATAATAGTTTGGCAATCAGCAAGAGCTTCTTGAAAGAGTTTTATAGATTGAGGTCCAATATCTAAGCCCATCCAATCTCCATTAATACTATGAATATCAGAAATTTTTGAATTTGCTTCTGCAGAAAAGGAATCTGCCAAAACAACATCTATAGGAAGTAATAATTCTACTCCTTTATTTTTTGCTTTTATCTCAAGTTCTCTAGCTAGTTCAAGTTTATCTTCTTCAACTAAACTATTACCTACTGATAAACCTCTTGCTTTATAGAAAGTAAAAATCATACCTCCTCCAATTAAAACTTTATCGCACTTATCAATCAAAGATTCTAAGACCCCTATCTTGCTACTAACCTTAGAACCTCCAACTATTGCTGCAAGAGGCCGTTTAGGATTATCAATTGCACCTTGTAAATATTGAAGTTCTTTTTCTAACAAGAATCCAGCCACACTAGGATTAAGATAATCAGTTACACCTTGAGTTGAAGCATGGGCTCTATGAGCTGCACCAAAAGCATCATTTACATATAAATCCGCTAATTCAGCAAGAGATTTAGCAAATGCAGGGCTATTATTTTCCTCTTCCTTAAAGAATCTTACGTTTTCTAAAAGCAGAACTTCTCCATTATTTAAATTATTAGCCTGAAGATTAGCTTCTTCTCCAATACAACTATTAGTTTTTTCAACTTTCTGATTCAGAAGCTGACTTAATCTAATAGCGACTGGAGTTAGTCTCATGGAATCATTTACTTGTCCTTTTGGCCTACCAAAATGAGCAGCTAAAATAACCTTTGCATTATTTTGAATCAAATGCTTTATCGAAGGTAAAGCAGCTTTAATTCTAGTATCATCTGTAATTGAACCATTTGAATCCAATGGAACATTAAAATCTACTCTCATTAAAACTCTTTTACCTGCCAAATTTGCTGAACTTAAACTTGAAAGTGATTGCTTTGCCATGTAATTATAAATTTATAAATCAGACAATACCATTATTCCACCCTTCAATGGGGACAAAAATAGCCAGAGTTTGATACTGGCTATTTAAGAATCAACAACCATAATATTTATAAGATTACTTTTGGGATTAAATATTCAAATTTCTATGAAATCTCCTTTAATTCAGTGGTATCCAGGACATATTGCAAAAGCTGAAAAAAAGCTAAATGCACATATTCACAAAATAGACTTAGTAATTGAAGTTAGAGATGCTCGAATACCTTTAGCAACAGGACATCCTCATTTAAGAAAATGGATAAAGGATAAAAAACATATGCTCGTAATCAATAGATCTGACATGATTAATAATGAAGATTTATCAGCATGGGATCAATGGTTTAGGTTGAAAAAGATAATCCCCTGTTGGTGTAATGCCAAATTAGGGAATGGAATAGAAGAAATCAAAAGGACTGCTATTCAAGCCGGTATGGAACTCAATGAAAGAAGAGTTGGTAAAGGTATGAAACCAAGATCTGTTAGAGCATTGACATTAGGATTCCCTAATGTAGGTAAGTCAGCTCTTATCAATCGACTCACTAATAAAAAAATAGTACAAAGTTCCAGAAGAGCTGGGGCCACGAAAACACTTAGATGGGTACGAATTAATAATGATATTGATTTATTAGATGCACCTGGAGTCATTCCCCCAAGATTAGATGACCAAAATAGTGCGATTAAATTAGCTATATGTGATGATATTGGAGAAGCTTCTTATGAATCAGAATCTATTTGTATTGAATTTCTTAAGCTAATAAATAATATTAAAAACCAAAAAAGAAATAAATTAAATAATGATTTTTTAGAAAATAGATATGGAATTCCCTTCAGCTATAAAAATATCGATATTTATCAATGGCTTGAGAATGCTTCTAAAAAGCATACATCTGGAAATACAAATCGAATGGCTCATAAAATACTTGATGACTATAGAAAAAAACTTTTAGGATTAATATCTCTAGAGAATCCCTTATGAATGAAGAAATACCTGTTTTTGGTGACGGAGATGGTCAATTAATCGAATTGATCTATTCTTTACCATTACCTATGAGATTAGACCGATGGTTAGTAAAACAGAGAGAAGAACAAAGCAGAAGTCATATTCAGAAATTCATCGTATCTGGTCTTGTAAAAGTTAATGGTCAAATTGCTAAAGCAAAAAGACCTCTTAGGAAAGGAGATATAATTCAATTATGGTTACCTCCTCCTGAACCTCTTCCCTATTTAAAACCAGAAAAAATTGCAATAAATATTCTTTTCGAAGATAAATATATTATTGTCATTAATAAAACATCTGGGATGGCTGTTCATCCAGCACCAGGGAATAGAACTGGGACACTTGTGAATGCTTTATTAAGTCATTGTAATGATTTACCAGGTATTAGTGGGGAATTAAGACCAGGCATTGTTCATAGATTAGATAAAGAGACTTCTGGATGTATTGTTGTAGCAAAAACTCAAGAGGCATTAACAAAGCTTCAAAAACAAATTCAACAAAGAATTGCTTCCCGAAATTATTTAGCTATAGTTCATGGGAAACCAAATGAAGAAGAAGGAACAATTATTGCTCCAATTGGTAGACATCCAATAGATCGAAAGAGATATGCAGTTGTTGATCATGAATCAAGTAAATATGCATGTACTCATTGGAAATTATTAAATAGTTTTGGGAATTATTCATTATTAAGCTTTAAATTGGATACAGGAAGAACCCATCAAATACGGGTACATTGTTCATACATGAAACATCCTATTCTGGGTGATCCAACATATAGCAGGTGTAAAAAACTACCAATTAAATTAAGTGGTCAAGTTTTACATGCAAATAAGCTTGGCTTAGTTCATCCTATTTCGGGAGAAGCAATGATATTTGAGGCACCTTTACCATTAGAATTTGAGAGATTACTTTCAGTCCTTAAATCAAAAGAATCATCCTAGATGAGGACAAGAATTGATTAACATTTTGGTTATTTTATTAACTTGAGAATCAAACAGTTGAGAGCCATTTATTTCATCAATCAACTCCCCTTCATGCATAATCAATATCCTGTCACAAATACTATTAATTAAAGATAAATCATGTGTAATAAATATAATAGATAAATTGATCTCATTTTTTAAATAGAATAATAAATCTAATATTTCAGATTGTACATCACTATCTAACATACTTAGACTCTCATCACAAATTAATATTTGCGGATTTATTACTATAGCTCTTGCAATTGATACTCTTTGTTGTTGACCACCTGATAATTGAGAAGGAAGTTTATTAGAATATGTTTGAGGTGGATTTAAACCAACAATACTTAAGGAAGAATATATTTTATTTCGTAAATCATATGAATTAAATTTGCCATGAATTAATAATGAATCTTTTATAGCATCATAAATATTCATGGTTGGATTTAAGCTAGAGAAAGGATCCTGAAAAATCATCTGTATAGATTTTTGCACTTCATAATCAAAAAAATTATTAAATATTTGATCATTACTTATAAACTGAATATGTCCTCCTTTAATTGGAACTAATCCTTTCAAAGCTTTACATAAAGTACTCTTACCAGAACCTGAGAATCCAGCTATGCCAAGAATTTCTCCCCTATACAAATTAAAACTAAGCTCATTAATTACCTTTATAAAATCTGAATTAAATAGATTTGAATTCTTTGGCAACCAACATCGTAATTGCGATACTTTGAGTATTACATCTTTAGAATCTATATACCTTGCTTTATTTTCTTTTTTGAAAGACTTTGATAAAAGTATTTTTTTAGCTATTCTTGAATTATCAGAAGTCACTATATTTTCAATGTTTCGCTCCTCCACTATTTCACCATCTTCTAATAGTGCTAATCTTTTGCACCATTTTGAGGACATTACAAGATCATGACTAATTAACAATAAGGTACTCTCATATGTATTACATAAGTTAATTAATTCTTCCATAATTTGATTTGCAATTACCACATCAAGACTAGAAGTAGGTTCATCAGCAATGATTAATTTAGGCTTTAAAGCTAAAGAAAACGCTATCCCAATTCTTTGTCTCATTCCACCACTAAACTCATGAGGATATGACATGTACCTATCAGAGTGAATGCCAATCCTTTCAAATAAAGAAGATATTTCATTTTTAATTTCAAAATCTGACAAGTTGGTATTATGAGTTTTGATTAATTCATACAAATGATCACCTATTGTCATTAATGGATTTAATCTTTTTATGGAATCTTGAAAAATATATCCAACTGAATTTCTGCGGAAATCCAATAAATTTATTTTATTAAGATTAAATATATTAGTACCATTTAAAATCACTTCTCCTTTTAAAAAAGTTTTATTTGGCAGCAATTTAACTAATAACTTAGCCAAAGTAGTTTTGCCGCTCCCAGAATTACCTATTAATCCAAGATGTTCTCCATGATTAATTGTTAGTGAAAAATTGCGCAATATTGGCTTAGGCGAATCAGGATATTGAACAACCAAATTTCTTATATTTAATAATTGAGTTGAAATTTCTTTCACAATTTTATGACAATGTTCATTTATCTGAATAAGATAGATTAACTGGCTTGGTGGAATGCCGAAGGCATCATCTAATTCACACTCAAAAAAGACTTCTTCAGTCTATAAGACTATATTGCCTGAAAATAAAAATAGAGAAACCAAAAACTCAATAAAAGCACATAAATATAATATTGAATTACCTCAGTGGCTTAGAGCTTGTATAGATTTTCAAGAACCTAAAAAGAAAAAATTAATAGATAATAATTATTCTCTCTTAGCATCTGCTTTTGATCTTGCCTATAAATTGCACGATGGACAATTTAGAGCAAGTGGAGATCCATATATAACTCATCCTCTCGCTGTTGCAGATCTTTTATATCAAATAGGTGTTAGTTCATCAGTTATTGCTGCTGGTTTATTGCATGACGTTGTAGAAGATACAAATATCACCATAGAAGAAATAGAAAATCTTTTTGGCGCAGAAGTTTCTGGGTTAGTAGAAGGGGTAACAAAACTTGGAGGAATTCATTTTACTAATAGATCAGAAGCACAAGCAGAAAATCTTAGGAATATGTTCTTATCTATGTCAAAGGATATACGAGTTGTACTTGTTAAACTAGCAGATAGGCTTCACAATATGAGAACTATAGATTCCCTTCAATATGAGAAACAACAGAGAATAGCAATAGAGACAAGAGAAATTTATGCACCATTAGCAAATAGACTAGGTATTGGAAGATTTAAATGGGAACTAGAAGATTTAGCGTTTAAACTACTGGAATCAGATAAATATCAAGAAATTCAACAACAAATAGCCGTCAAACGTAGTGAAAGAGAAAAAAGATTACTTCTTCATTGTCAATTATTAAAAGATAGGCTTTTAAAAGCAGGTCTTGAGGAATGCGAGATTTCGGGAAGACCAAAGCACCTGTATGGGATATGGAGTAAAATGGAAAAACAGCAAAAGAAATTTCATGAGATATTTGATGTTGCTGCATTAAGAATTATTGTTCCAGATCTAGAGAGTTGTTATAGAGCTCTTGCTGTTGTCCATGAAAGTTTTAGACCTATTCCTGGAAGATTTAAGGATTACATCGGCTTGCCAAAACCTAATGGTTACCAATCATTGCATACATCAGTAATTGGTAAAAACAGGCCTATAGAAGTCCAAATAAGAACTCCTGGAATGCATCAAGTGGCAGAATTTGGAATTGCAGCCCATTGGAAATACAAAGAGGGGGGTTCTCCTGCCTCAGGCTCTACAGAAAAATTTAATTGGTTAAAACAGCTAGTAGAATGGCAACAAGAAGAAGCTAAAGAGGATTATGGCGATTATCTTGCCTCAATTAAAGAAGATCTTTTTGATGAAGAGGTTTTTGTTTTCACTCCCAAAGGAGATGTATTAGGTTTAAGGAAAGGATCTACAGGTATTGATTTTGCCTATAGGATTCACTCTGAAGTAGGCAATCATTGTCACGGGATTCGTATTAATGATCGACTGTGTCCATTATCAACTCCACTTAAGAATGGAGATTTTGTTGAGATTTTAATTAATAAGAATGCTCATCCCAGCCTAGATTGGCTCAATTTTGTTGCCACCCCAACTGCTAGAAATAGGATTAGGCAATGGTATAAGAAGAGTCATAGGGAAGAAACTGTCCGAAGAGGTCGAGAACTTTTTGAACGTGAATTAGGAAGAAAAGGATTAGATTCACTTCTTTCAAGTGAACCCATGCTAAGAGTCGCAAACAAATGTAATCTAAATACTAGTGAAGACTTATTGGCATCATTAGGTTTTGGGGCTTTAACATTACATCAAGTCTTAAATAAATTAAGAGAAGAAATTAAAGTTCAAAATCAAGAAAAATCTTCTGAAGAGAATGAAATTGATCAAATAAAAAGTTACAATTTCACCGCTGACAATTCTAACAAGAAAAATATAAGAACATCTTCTTCCCCAATACTAGGTATTGAAGGTCTTGAATTCCGATTAGGTGGCTGCTGCAATCCTTTACCTGGAGAAATGATCATAGGAATAGTTGCTCTAGGTAATCATGGTATAACTATTCATAAACGAGAATGTGAAAATATATTTTCAATCCCAATAGAGAGGCATTTACCTGTCGAATGGAATAAATCTTCTGAATCTTCTCAATTAAAGTTTCCTGTACAATTAAGAATTGATGTTATTGATAGAGTAGGGATACTTAAAGATATACTATTGAGACTTTCTGATAAAGGAATTAACGTAAGTGACGCTAATGTTAAAACAGAACCTGATAAACCTGCGATAATTAATCTTAAAATTGAATTAGGAAGTTCAGATCAATTAAGATCAACGATACAGCAAATAAAATCTATGGCAGATGTATTGGAAATAGCAAGAATTACATAATATACAAACTCTAGTTATATATTCCAAAAAGAAATTGTTAAATCCATTACTAAATATCTCATATAAAGATTTTGAAAAGGAACTTGGAGACTTCCTATGGGATAAAGTTAATGCCGCGAAATTCCCTATAACTAAACTAAGATTTAGAAATAATAATTTATTTAAATTAATTGGTATAAATCCTTCAAATATTAATGATGAGCAAATTGAAGAGGCTTTCGGTAAATTTTTAAGTAGAGAATATTTTCTTGCCTTAAGATATCATGGATACCAATTTGGAACTTATAATCCTGAACTAGGAGATGGGAGAGGATTTTTATATGGATTAATAACAAATAATAAAAACTCTATAGAAGAATTAGGAACAAAAGGTAGTGGTCAAACTCCGTGGAGTAGAGGCGGTGATGGAAGATTAACACTAAAAGGTGGGGTAAGGGAAATTATTGCATCTGAGGCATTAAATAAACTTGGAGTAACAACTAGTAGAACGTTGTCTTTAATAGAAACAGGAGAAGAATTATGGAGAGGAGATGAAGAATCGCCTACAAGAAGTTCAGTAATGATGCGTGTAGCAAAAACACACCTTAGATTTGGGACTTGTGAAAGACTTTTATATAATAAAGATATTATTGGACTAAAAAAAGTTATTATTTATGTGATTAAGAATTACTATAAAGATATATGGGAAAAGTATCATTATTGTAAAGAAATTAATTTTGAAGAGTGTTTAATTGAATTTTATTCTTGTTTAACTAAAAGGATAAGTAAACTTGCAGCAGAATGGATGGCATCAGGATTTACTCATGGGGTATTAAATACAGATAATATGTCTTTAGCTGGAGAAAGTTTTGATTATGGTCCTTATGCCTTTATTAAAAAATGGGACCCTAATTTTACTGCTGCTTATTTTGATCAAACTAGTTTATATTCATTTGGTAATCAAGCAAGAATTTGCTATTCTAATCTTTTACTTCTACAAAATCCACTTTCCTTATTAATTAAGAAAGAGAAACTTCAAGATAAGCTAGAAGCTTTTGACGAAAGTTTTAGAAATCATTTTAATAAATTAATTAACCTTAAATTAGGTCTTAAGATACATAAAGAAGATTCGCAATTATCAATTTCTCTAGTTAAACTATTAAGTAATTGGGATATAGAATATTCTTTATTTTTCAATACATATCTTAATAATATAAAAAATTTTAAATTAGATAAAATAGTTTTATCACCTAATATATTCAAGAATGACCCTCCAAAGCAAGAATGGAATTATTTCTCCAATCAGTTTCATAAAGATCTTAAAATTATGAATAAAAATAAGGATATAGATTTTAATAATATATTTGAATGTAGTAATAATTACAACATAAGAAACTACCCTGACAGAGATCTAATTGAAAGAATTTGGGAGCCTATTGAACAAGAAGATAACTGGGAATCACTATACAGATGGATAAATGAAATATAAGATTAATTCTAATTATCTCTATAATATAATTTAAATAAATTATATGTGATTATTCCAATAATCAATGACATTATAAAGCCAACACAAGCAGATCCAATTATAAGTCTTGAACTAATAAACCAACCTTGACCCCAAATGTCTTGAAATGTAGAATCTTTAATTTGAAGAGGATCAGTTCTGGCTCCCATCAAATAGTTACCAATTTTATAATTCAGTAAATATAAAGGTACATAAGTCAAAGGATTACTAATCCAAGTACCAACTGCTGCTAAGAATAAATTCCCTTTAAAAATAGAAGCTAAAAATACTCCCATGATGGTTTGTAATCCAAAGAAAGGGAAACATCCACTAAATACACCAACGGCAATACCTCTTGCTCTTCTACTAGGAGAATCATTCTGATGCCATATCATCCATATGGTTTTTCTTAATTTAGGAACTAAATCAAAAGCAATTTGATTCATAAATGAAGTAAAATCGCAACCAACACATTTAAAACATTCTACAGAAATTTAAACTAATTAGCATAGATGAAAGAATCTTTTCCCACCAACGAAACCATAGCTGCAATTTCAAGTGCAATAGCAGTTGGGCAAGGAGGAATAGCTGTAATTAGAATATCTGGTAAAAACGCAATTAAAAGTGTTCAACAATCCTTTATTGCTAAGACAAAGCCTGACTGGGAAACTCACAAAATATTCTATGGATTTATTCAAGATTATCAAACAGAAAAGATAATTGATGAGGTCCTTATTCTCGTAATGAAAGCTCCTAATAGTTTTACAGGGGAAGACATTGTAGAAGTACAATGTCATGGTGGGATAATAATTGCGAAGAAAATACTTAAGATCTTAATTAGCAAAAAAGGTCTTAGAGAAGCACTTCCTGGCGAATTCAGTCAAAGAGCTTTATTAAATGGACGTATTGACCTTAGTCAAGCGGAATCAATTAATCAAATTATAAATTCGAAATGTGAGAAAGCTGCTGAGCTGGCGGTAAATGGATTAACAGGAAAAATCAAAGGTGAGATGCATTCCATTAGAAAAAAGTTAATAAAGCAACTATGTGAATTAGAAGCAAGAGTTGATTTTGAAGATGAAATGGAAGATTTAAATATAAAAAAGTTCACTAAAGAATGTAATAATATTACACTTGAAATAAATCATATAATAGAAAGTTCTCGGAGACTTAATTATATTCATCATGGACTGAATATTGCTTTAATTGGCAGACCAAATGTTGGTAAGAGTTCTTTACTTAATCAACTAAGTAGAGCTGAAAAAGCAATAGTTACTGATATACCAGGGACTACTAGAGATACAATTGAAGTAAATATTATATTAGAAAAAATGCCAATTAAACTTATTGATACAGCGGGTATAAGAGAAACAAATAATGAGATAGAAAATCTAGGAGTGTCTAGAAGTAGAGATTGCATTAATAATAGTGATTTAGTTTTATTTCTTTTTGACTTATCTAGTGGATGGTTAAAAGAAGATCAAGTCATTTTTGATTCTATTCCGAAAAATAAAGAGATATTAATAGTGGGGAATAAAATTGATATTATTAAGAATGAACATACAAATAGATCCAAAAAATTAAATAAAAAAAGTATAAATATAAGTGCTATAAATGGAACAGGTGAGAAAGAATTAATTAGTGAAATAATTAATTTATATAACTCATTAGAGACTAAAGATATTGAGATCTACATGAATAATCGACAACAACAATTATTAATTAGATGTAGAGATCATCTAAATACAGTTCATAATCTTATTAAAGATAACTATCCAATTGATCTATATAGTATTGAAATTAGAGAGGCAATAAGCTGTTTAGCTGAAATAACTGGAGAAACATTAGAACAAGAATTACTAGACAATATTTTTTCTCAATTCTGTATTGGTAAATAATGCTTCAATCAATAAAATTATCCAACTTAATCATAAACCTTATTTACTTGGTGTTTATTACTTAATAAAATAGTATAATAGAGTTATTAATTATAAAATATCAATCTTGGATATTAGAACAACATATATTAATCAAATTATTGAAATCTTAGTAGAAGAAGATTTAGGTAGAGGGGATTTAACTCTTCCAGTAGTAAGTTCTAAAAAGGTCTATGCATATTGGACCGCCAAAGAAGCTGGGGTTTTCTGTGGTAAAGAAATAGTAAAAAAGATATTCAATAGAGTTGATCCTCTAATTACAATCAAATCAATAGCAACAGATAAGGATAGATTCTTAAAAGATCAAAGAATTCTTGAAGTAGAAGGTCCTGCTAATTCACTTATCGCAGCAGAAAGAATTTCACTTAATATGGCTATGCATTTATCTGGAATTGCTACCTACACCTCTAAACTGGTTGAAGAATTAAATGGGACAGGGATAAAACTTGCAGATACCAGAAAAACCACTCCTGGTCTAAGAATACTTGATAAGTATGCATTTAGATGTGGTGGTGGAATTAATCATAGAATGGGTTTAGATGATGCTGCAATGTTAAAAGAGAATCATCTTGCTTGGTCCAATAATATTAAAACATCTGTATTGGAACTGAAAGAAGTCAATCCATGGCCAACCCAAATAATTATTGAAGCAGAAACTCCAGATCAAGCAAAAGAGGCTGTATCTTATGGAGCTGATGGAATTCTATTAGATGAAATGGAACCTTCTACAATAAAAAAATTAATACCCGAACTCAAAGATCTGGCAGCACAAAGATCACAAACTAAATTTTCTAATAAATTAGTAATTGAGGTATCTGGAATCAAACCAGGTCTAATTAAGAATTATATAATTTCTGGTGTAGATATTATTTCAACCAGCTCACCAATCACTAAGAGTAATTGGGCTGACTTTAGTATGCGCTATAAGCATTAAAATTATGACTATTTTCTAAAAAAATTGCATAAAATAAAACATGATTCCAATATTAAATCAAATCCAAGAAGAGCTAAAGAAATCATTCGTAGAATTTCTTTCCAATTCTCAAAATGATATATATATCAATTCAATTAATAATGAATCCTTAATTACTGCAACAAATAATGTAAATTTTGGAGATTTTCAATCTAATTATTGTTTGATATTAGGAAAATTAATTAAACAGCAACCAAGAGAAGTAGCTAAAGAAATAGAAAAATTATTGCTTACTAATAATAAATTAAAAAATACTTGTACTATAAATATTGCTGGTCCTGGTTTTATTAATTTTACGATAAAAAAAGAAGTAATTATTAAAAGATTAATAATGAATATAAAAGATAAAAAAGCAGGAATCTCATCACTAGGAATTGATAATAAAGGAACCATCTTAATAGATTTCTCTAGTCCAAATATTGCAAAACAAATGCATGTAGGTCATTTAAGATCAACAATCATTGGAGACACAATTGCAAAGATTTTGGAGTTTCGAGGTTATAAAGTACTAAGAATTAATCATATTGGTGATTGGGGAACACAATTTGGGATGCTTATCGCACATTTAAAAGATGAAATGTCAGATTCATACTTAGAAACCTCCCAAATAAATATTGAAGATTTAGTTGCATTCTATAGATGTGCGAAAAAAAGATTTGATGATAATCTAAATTTCAAAAAAAAGGCTAGAGAAGAAGTCGTAAAACTTCAAAATAAAAACCCTCTTTCCATAAAAGCTTGGAAAATACTTTGTGAAAAATCTAGAGAAGAATTTCATCAAATTTATAATAGATTGGGCATAAAAATTAAAGAGCGAGGAGAATCATTTTATAATGATATGCTTTCAGAGATTGTCAATGAACTGGAAGAAAAGAAAATGGCAGTCCTTGATAAGGGTGCAAAATGCATTTTTATCAATCAAGGGGCAAATCCAGACAACAATTCAACAACTCCAGTAATAATTCAAAAAAGTGATGGTGGATATAATTACGCTACGACAGATTTAGCTGCAATTAAATATCGTTTTTCAAAAAAACCTAATGGAGATAATGCATCCAAAATTATTTATGTAACTGACTCTGGTCAAGCCTCTCATTTTAAAGGTGTTTTTAAAATTGCTGAATTAGCTGAATGGATTCCTCCGAATGGACAATTAATTCATGTTCCATTTGGATTAGTTCACGGAACTGATGGTAAAAAATTTAAGACCAGATCAGGTAGTACTATCAAATTAAAAGATTTACTTGATGAAGCTGTTTCAAGAGCAAAAAAAGATTTAAAAAAAAGATTAGATGAAGACAATAAACATGAAACTGATGAATTCATTCAAAAAACAGCTTCCATTATTGGGCATGGTTCAGTTAAGTATGCCGACTTGAGTCAAAATAGACAATCTAATTATCAATTTGATTTTGATAAAATGCTTGCATTGAATGGTAATACCGCACCTTATTTACTTTATGCACTTGTAAGAATCTCTGGGATCAATAGGAAAGGAGGGAAATTAAATAAAATTCCTAATGATTTAATCTTTGATAGTCAAATAGAATGGGATTTAATTAAAAAGCTAATAAGATTTGATGAAATAATCATTAAAATTGAGAAAGATCTTTTACCTAATAGATTATGTACTTATTTATTTGAACTTTGCCAAATGTTTAATCGATTTTACGATCAATCTCCAATATTATCAGCTCCTAATCATATCAAAGATTCTAGGCTTGCAATATGCCTTCTTACAGAAAATATACTTAAGATAGGATTAGATTTACTTGGTATTGAATACTTAGAAAGAATGTAATGACTAATAAAGAGCTATCTGATGCTTCCAACTATCCCATACCTAAAAAGTATGTCGCTAATTCTAAAGAATATATTGCTCCTTTAGAAAATAGAAGAGATTATCTACGTCTTGATTTTAATGAAAATACATTAGGTCCAAGTAAGAAGGTATTGGAATATCTCAATCAAATTAGTTTAAAAGAAATCGCTATTTATCCTGAATACAAAGGATTAAAAGAACTATTATTAAAAAATCTCAAACTTAAAAATGTAGAGGAAAGTGAAATAGGAATTTTCAATGGTGTCGATGCAGCAATAAGTGCGATTTTTAATGCATATGGAGGAGAAAATGATTTTTTTCTAACAACCGATCCTACTTTTGGATACTATATTCCTTGCGCTGAAATGCAAGGCATGAAGATTATTAAATTACCTTACCTAGGCGATAATTATGAATTTCCTCTAAAAGATTTTAAAGATAATATCATTAAATACCAACCAAAGATTATCTTTATATGTAATCCCAATAATCCTACTGGAACTTTATTATCAACCGATACAATTATTCAAATATCGGAAATAAATAAAGACTCATTATTAGTAATTGATGAAGTTTATGAATCTTTTCTTGGTGATAGTTTATTATCCAAAATCAATTTCAAAAAGAGGAATAATATTATTTTGCTGCAATCACTCTCAAAGAAAGCCGGATTAGCAGGTTTGAGGATAGGATTTGCTTTTGGTAATTATAAATTAGTTAAGAATTTATCTAAGGTTACTGGTCCATATGATGTAAATAGTTTTGCTGTAAAAGCGGCTTTTGCTGCTCTTGAAGATCAAAAATATATTGATGATTATGTCAAAGAAGTTCTTAAAGCAAGAGAATGGATTAAGAATAAATTTGAAGAAAAGAAAATTATTTCACATTTTGGAAGTGGGAATTATTTCTTGGTTTGGTCTAATATCAAAGCAGATATTTTAGAAAATAAATTAAAAGAGGAAGGCATCTTAATAAGGAATATGTCTAAGAAAAAATATATTGAAGGGGCTATTAGAGTTTCAATTGGAACATTAGATCAAATGAAATATTTCTGGGAAAAGTATCTTGAAATTGAATTTGGTTCTTCAGATTAGCGAAAAACAAAAATGGTTTTTTCATTCATTGATTTCTTTTTGAGAAGAAGCTTTTTATTTACTTCTGAAATCTTTACTTCATCTAAAGTATTAAGGAATTGATCTATCGGTTCTAAGTCACATTCTGTATTAATATTTTTCTTAGAAGAATATTGAACCGGGACAATAACTTTTGGATTTAATTTTTTCACAATATCTGACGCTTCTAATCCGTTATATGATTTAGCTCCTCCACCAACGGAAATTATTAAAATATCTGGATTAGCAAGTAATATTCGGTCATATTGACTAATTGATCCAGCTGCTCCACCCATATGAACAACTTTAAATCCTGCTTGATTCCAAGTCCATACTGTTGCCATTCCAAATCTTCTTCCTTGAATACGATCGTGAGCTACAGGTATTCCTTCAAATGTAAATTTTTTAAAAACATAAGACCCTGGATATACGAACATTGGTTGATCTGATTTGTTAAATCCCTCATCAAGTAATACTGAAGAAGCTAAAATCAAATCAGCTTTAATATTAGGTTCTTTTAAATGGGATGCGCATCCAACCGCCTTAAATGGATTAATTAATACAGTTTTATTTTCACCTTGAAATAATAAAGAACTATGACCAAGATTAGTAATTGAGATTTCATTACTTAAAACATAATTAGGCAAAAAAGAATATAGAAAAATAACTCCTATACCTTTCAAAGTATTTTCAATAAATTTTAAAGGACGCATAATTAATTTAGTTTTTAGAATTGTTTTTAAATGATTCCGCAATATCAAGAAAATTGCTTAGAATTTTGTGCCCATGCTCAGTTAGTACGCTTTCAGGATGAAATTGTACTCCATGTACATGAGAATAATTCTTATGTTGTAAAGACATGATTGTCTCATCTTCAAGAAAACCAGTTATTTCGAAGCAATCAGGCAAAGAAATGGAATCTACTATTAAGCTATGATATCTAGTTGCTAAAAAAGGATTGGGTAAATCCTTTAAGATCCCTCTATTAGTATGAAAAATCCTTGATGTCTTACCATGCATTAATTCATTAGCTTGAATAATTTTACCACCAAAAACTTGTGCGATAGCTTGATGTCCCAAGCATACTCCTAAGATGGGAATTGTCTTAGAGAAATGCTTTAGAATATCCAAACAAACTCCTGACTGATTAGGATCTCCAGGACCTGGAGATAATAAAATTGCATCGGGTTGTAATAAATTTATTTCTTCAACTGTAATATGATCATTTCTTTTAACTATAATATTTTTAACTATAGAATAATTATTAGATAATTCCCCTAGATATTGAACAAGATTATAAGTAAAACTGTCATAATTATCGATAACTAAAAACATGATTTAAAGCGTCAACTTAGAATACAATGGCGGTAATAATAATAGAATAGCAACTATTAATGAATTTAATGATGCTACAAAAACGGCACCTGCCGCACAATCTTTGGATATTTTAGCAATCTTATTATATTTTTTACCAACAGACAAATCCACGATTGACTCCAACGAAGTATTAATAAGCTCTAAGAATATTACAGAAGAAATAGTCAAAAAAAGAATAGATAATTCAGACAAATTTAATTGAATCCATATTCCACATACAAAAGCTAAGAATCCAAGACAAATATGTACTCTAAAATTCCTTTGTGTTTTAAAAGTATAAAATATACCCTGAAAAGCATATTTAAAACTCGATAAAAAATTGCTTGAAACTTTAAAAGATGAAAAAGAATAAGCTTGAAATTTCTTTCTCTTTAACATTAATTTTTTTTAGGGTGCTTAGAATAAATAATATAAACTAATTTAGAGAGCTATTTCGAATTTTCAACTCATCTAAATTCTTAGTAATTAAATCCTCCTGAAAGGATATCATTCTATGTAAAGAGTTCTCATTATCATGATCTAGCCCTAATAAATGAAGAAATCCATGACTAATTAACCATAATATTTCGTAAGATAATTGATGAAAATTAGATTTAGCCTGTTCAATAGCTTGAGGTACGGAAACAAAAATATCACCTAACTCTAAAACCTCTCCAAAAACTGGGGAATTATCATCTAAGGCAGGAAATGATATTACATCTGTAATACCAGATTTTTTAAGCCATTTTTTATTTAGAAGAGAAATTGTTTGATTACTGACAAACTCTAATCCAACAGAAAAATTCTTAGATCTATTTAATGAATCATATAAATTATTATCTTGATTAGATCTAATATCTTTTATCCATAAATATAAACAATAATTCCATAATTCTTCATCAATTAGAAATTCGTTATTATGATCTTCTTTAATAAGAAAAGTTATATCCGAATGAAATTTGAAGCTTAAATCTAATGAAAAATTAAAGTTATATTTAGAAGAATTCATTTCAATATCCTGGAATATTAGGCTTACCGAAGAAAGCTAGTAGCAATATTAGACTTATCAATATTAAGGCAGTTAATCCAAAATGCTGAACACTTTTTTTCCCTTTGCTAACCATATTTCTCATAGCAAGTTTAATAAAACTAGGAGGAGAATTAATAGGAGTTTTGTTCATAGATAAAAGAAATTTTAAATGAATCTAGCAATTTAGTTTATTTTATTTCATTGCTTCCAACCTAAGACAAGCATCAATAAATGGATCCAATTCACCATTCATAACACTATTAACATCATTTGTTTCATGGGATGTTCTTAAGTCTTTTACCATTTGATATGGATGAAACACATAATTTCTAATTTGATTTCCCCAAGCTGCTTCAACTATATCCCCTCTTATATCAGCTATTTCTGAAGCTCTTTGCTCTCTTGCAACTACTAATAGTTTTGCTTTTAAAAGAGCCATAGCCTTTTCTTTGTTCTGCAATTGTGATCTTTCTTGAGTACACCTAACCGAAATACCACTGGGCAAATGCATTATTCTGACAGCTGTTTCAACTTTATTCACATTTTGTCCACCTGCACCCCCTGATCTACTCGTTGTAACCTCAAGATCCTTTTCTGGGATTTCTAATTGAATTTGATCATCTAATTTAGGCATAACCTCAATTCCAGCAAAACTAGTTTGCCTTTTATCATTTGCATTAAATGGAGATATTCTGACAAGACGATGAGTACCCTTTTCATTTTGCAAATATCCATAGGCATATCGCCCATGAATTTCAAAAGTTGCACTTTTAATTCCTGCCTCCTCTCCTTCTGATAACTCATTTAATTTGACAATCATATTGTGATCTTCAGCCCATCTGGTATACATCCTCATAAGCATCTGTGCCCAGTCTTGTGCGTCTGTGCCGCCAGCACCTGCGTTAATTGACAAAACAGCGCCTCCTTTGTCGTATGGGCCACTTAGCAGACGTTCTAATTCCCATCTGTCTAGTTCTTGAGCAAACTGCTTTAAGCTTTTGAATCCCTCATCTAATAAGTCTTCATCAGGTTCTAACTGATAAAGTTCTACAATGAGTTGCGAATTTTCAACAAATTTTTTCCAATCATCAAGTTGCTTTAACTGAGTCTTGATATCTTCAAACTCTCGCATAAGTGTTTGTGCTTTCTCAGAGTCATCCCAAAAATCACTCTGAGCAGCTTGATTCTCCAAATCCTTAAAACTTAAAATTAATTCCTTTTCGTCAAAGACAATCTTGCACATTCGCAAGCCTTTTAGTAAGAGAAGATAAGTCTCTTTTAAAATCGTAAATATCTAACAAGAAATTTGATCATATAGTCCTATTTTAATTTAACAGTGATATCTATTGAATAGGATCATTAATAAAAAACTTTTAAAATGTCAAAAGTAGAGATCTACACCTGGAATTTTTGTCCTTTCTGTATACGAGCAAAAACTTTGCTAAAAGAAAAAGGCATCGACTATATAGAATACAAAATTGATGGAGATGATGAGGCTCATGATCAAATGATGAAAAGAGCAGATTCAAGACGGACCGTTCCTCAAATATTCATTAATGATTGCGGAATTGGGGGTTGTGATGAGCTATATGACTTAGAAAAGAATCAACTTCTTGACAAAATGCTTAAGGAATAAGGATATGCGCCATCTATTTATTATTGATCCACTTGAAAATATACGTCCTGAAAAAGATTCTAGTTCAGCTTTAATGCAGGCAGCAGAAAGATTATCTATAGAAGTTTGGGTATGCACTCCTCCTGACCTAGAAGCTCGGGGCGATCAAGTTTGGATATCAGCAACAAAAGTTTTAGTCAACCCTTGGCTGAAAGTAGTTGAGAGAACGAGTCTTTCATATGAACATTTTGATTGCATTTGGATGAGAAAAGACCCACCTGTAAATGAAGCATATCTTTATGCTACTCATCTTTTAGAAGTAGCTGAAAGACAAGGGGTAAAGGTTATTAATAAGCCTTCTTCACTTAGAGCATGGAATGAAAAATTAGGAGCTTTAAGATTTAGTCATCTTATGGCACCAACCTTTGTAGGGAGCAGAGTTGCTGATCTATCTAATTTCGCAAAATCTCAAAAAGAAGTCGTGATTAAGCCTCTTGGAGGTAAGGGAGGACAAGGAGTTATAAGAGCCAATGAAGCAGCTATTGGATTAGATGCATTATTAGAACTCGTAACTTCTCAAGAAACTTTACCAGTCATGATGCAAAAATTTATACCACAAGTTTTAGACGGAGATAAACGAATATTATTGATAAATGGCAAACCAATGGGTGCAATTAATCGTATTCCTAAAGAAGGTGATTTTAGGAGTAATTTGGCTCTGGGGGGGAAACCAGTAAAAACTTACCTTTCAGATAAAGAACTAGAAATTTGTTCAGAGTTAGAGCCTCACTTAAAAAAAGATAAACTATTTTTTGTTGGGATTGATGTGATAGGTGGAATGCTTAGTGAAATTAATGTTACAAGTCCTACAGGTATTAGAGAAGTAGAGTTGTTATCAAATAAAAAATTATCAGATCAAATAATAGAATCTCTTCTTTCCAGTGAAGATTTGTCTTCTTCATGAATAAAAGGTTCTATTTGATTGATTAAAGATAGAAGCTTTAACTTGATCTCATCCAATTCATCTTTCGATTCTGATCCTTTTACTAACCCTGCACCTGCAGTAAATTCAAACTGATTATTAATTACTCGAAGAGATCTTAAAGCAACTATAAAATCTGAATCTCCTTTGATATCTATCCATCCAATTGGTCCCGAATAATTCCCTCTATCAAAATCTTCAAGTGCACTAATCCATTTAAGAGATGAATCTCTAGGATAACCTGCAACTGCTGGTGTCGGGTGGAGGGTGGCAAGCAAATCAAAAGGACTCAATTCATTATTCTTAACCCTTATTGGGGTATAAAGATGAAATAAATCTCCAAAATTTGCCACAATAGGAGCTTCAGGATAAGTAAAATTGACTTTAAATTTCTTAAGGACATCAACTATTGCAGAAACAACCAATTTATGTTCTCTTAAATTTTTTTTAGTTCTAATTTTTTTCGGAACATCTTGAGAATGATGAGCTGTTCCCGCTAAAGCATCAACTAATAAATTCTTTTTTCGTATAGAAAACAATCTTTCCGGAGAAGCTCCTAAAAAGGAATCAAATTTATTTGTTTGCAATAAAAACCTAAAACTATTTGGGTGAGAAGATTGGAGATGTTTTAAAAAACCAAATATATTAAATTTTCCATTTATATTAAATGAATATCTTATAGCTAATACTAATTTAATTAATAATCCTTTATTCACTAAATCAATTCCTTTCTCTATACTTAATCTATTTTGACTAAACAAATCAGATGGAAATTTATGATTATTAATAAATTGAATATTTTTATAAGTATTATCTTTCTTGAAACCATTTAATTTATTATGCATAATACAAATTTCTTCAACTGATTTTCTTAAAAGATATTCATTAGAAATTTTTACATTCATTCGAAGCCAAGACGAGTTCCCATTTGTTAGAAAAATCCATGTTGGTAAAAAAGCTTGCAAGGAAGGAACAGCATTATTAATTAATGCAATTTCAGCTGAATCATCACCGAAGGAACAAGAGTAAATTATCTTCGGTAATGAAAATTCAGGACTATTAAAAGAGCAATCTATAAGGTTAGAAAAGATTCGATCAGTAAATCTTCTTGCTAAATTAAATTTTTCATCTGATTGACAAATTAAATATTGACATTTGCCAGCAGAGGAAAAAGAAAGCTCTTTATTTTTGTCCCATAAGAATAAAAAATCATTTTGTAGAGAAAATACTTCAAGAGAATCTAAAACGGAAGAAGTATCAATTTCTAAAGCTAAACTAAAAATAGATTCAGAATTATTGTTAATTTTCCATTTATCTAAAGTCAACTTATATAAATTTAAGAATAATGAATCTGAGTTCATACTAAATTAAATCTTTGTAAGGATAAGAAAAAATCTAATAATTTTCGTAATAATTATAAGACCTCAGAAGAAAAAGATGAGAAAATGTGGATTAATATTTTCAAAATGATGAATTCTGAAAAAAAATATTTATGGAAAGAAGCTATAAAATGGCCATTATACATACTTGCTATAATGCCTGTGATAATTTCGGCAAGTTATTATCTCAGCATTGGAAGAGTATTCAATATACGCAACTTTTTTATATTCTTAATTGCATCAATACTTTTATTATTATGGGAAAATCTAACAAATGATTTATTTGATTCCTTTACAGGAATTGATGAATTTAAATTCCATTCATTGGTTAATCTTCTTGGGAATAAGAAACTAATTAGTAAATTATCAGTATTATCTTTTATAATAGGTATTCTACTAATCAGTTTTTTATCAATAAATACTTCTTTCAAAGTTTTATTACTTGTTAGTGGAAGTTGTTTTCTTGGATATATTTATCAAGGACCTCCTTTTAGATTAGGTTATCTAGGCTTGGGTGAACCATTATGCTGGATTGCCTTTGGACCATTTGCATATGGAGCAAGCTTACTAGCAATTGCTCCTTTAAATATTTCCCTGGATTTTATTCCATGGAATACTTCGTTAATAATAGGATCTGGTCCCGCATTAGCTACATCTTTAGTACTATTCTGCTCACATTTTCATCAGATAGATGAAGATAGGAAGTATGGCAAAAAGTCCCCTCTTGTTTACCTTGGAACCAAGCGTTCATCTCTGATAATTCCTGCCATTATACTAATAATTTATATACTAGAAATCTATCCTACAATTATAAAACAATTACCTATATCCAGCTTAATATGTATCCTATCTTTACCATGGGCGCTAACATTAATTAATTCAACAATTTTAAATCATAATAATAAATCAGTGATGAAATCATGCAAATATAAGGCCTTGAGATTCCAGTCTATTAATGGCATTCTATTTGCTTTAGGATTATCAATTAACTACTTTAATAAAATATATTAATGCAATTATTTATAAATAAGAAATATTTTAATTATAACTTATTACATCCAATAAATACTTCTAATAGTAAATTAACTAATTCAGAAGGTTGGTTAATTAATATAAAAGATAAAACAGGAAAAGAAGGTTGGGGAGAGATATGCAATAATAAATTCTTTGGAAACAATAAATGCAATCAATTTCTTCATGAAATTACAGGAGAAATTTCTAGAGAAAAATTAATTAAAAAATTAATCAAATATAATAATAATAGAATTGATTTTGGTATATTTTCTGCATTATATGAGCTTGATGGATTAATTGGTTCAAAGATTAATCCATGGCTTAATCCCCCAGAATCAGCAATATTAATTTCATTTAAAACAATTATAAATAATGAAATCAATGAAATATGTAAAGCTTTCAAGAAATCAAAAAGACAATTTACCATTAAATGGAAAGTTGGAATTCTTCCAAATGATGAAGAAGAAATATTATTAGAAAAAATCCTTGCAATACTTCCTTGCAATTGTCATTTAAGAATTGATGCAAATGGATCTTGGAATAAAGAAACAGCAAAAAGATGGTGTTCAATTCTCAAGAATGAACCTCGACTAGATTGGCTAGAACAACCATTACATGTAGATGATATTGAAGGTTTAAATCAACTATCTGAGATTATTCCAATTGCTCTAGATGAATCACTACTTAAATATCCAGAGCTAAACAAAACTTGGCATGGATGGAAGATCCGAAGACCAAGCCTAGAAGGCAATCCATCATTACTAATAAAACAATTATCTCAAAACAGTAAATATCAATGTATAAGCACTTCATTCGAAGCTGGAATCGGTGGTAGATGGATTAATTACTTTGCCGCTTTACAATACAAAGGAGAATATCGTGCACAAGGGTTAGCAAAAAACTTGATGCCTAATTCAAACCTTTTTTCAAATGATCCCATAGTTGCATGGAATTCAATATGAAGAAAATTAAAAAGGTCTTATATGATCCACAAGTTAATATGAGATGTGAGAAAGAGATTTTAGAAAATTTATCCAATGGTGAAATAATTCAAATGCTGCCGAGTGCAATTAATCAATATCTATGGCCTACAGTTTTACCATATAAAAAATCAAGTGTTATTTTTTCAAGTGCAGGAACTTCAAACAAACCTATTCAATGTTTACATTGCATAGACAACCTAAATATTTCTGCTTTAGATACTGGAAATTGGCTCAAGGAAAATGAGATAGAACCTAAAGATTGTTATATCCTCAATTCTCTACCACTCAATCATATCAGCGGTTTCATGGCTTTCTGGCGAAGCATTGTCTGGAAATGCTCTTATAAATTTATATGCCCACAAGACATGAAGAATGGAGAATACCTATGCAATTATTTTATGCCAGGTATAAATTTTAAAAGTAAGTTTTTTGTTATATCACTTGTTCCAACGCAATTAATTAGATTAATGGATACTTCCTCTGGTATTAAGTGGCTTAAAACATTTAATGTAGTCTGGATTGGAGGATCTCCAATCCCAACAACAATTCTTTCGGAAGCTAGAAGAGCAAAAATCAACCTAGCACCTTGCTATGGTTCTACTGAGACTGCAGCAATGATATCCTGTACTTCCCCAAAAGAATTCTTGGCTGGTCATAATGACCTTGGTAAACCAATGGGTAATATAAAACTTAAAATTTCTTCTTCTAATAAAAACTTACAGATTTTAACGAAAAGACTTGCATTAGAAGTCATCAATAAAAATAAAATTCAAACAATAACAAATCATAATGGATGGTGGGAGTCTGGAGATATTGGAAAAATATATAATTTCAAAGATTCAATAAGGCTAAATATTCTAGGAAGAATAGATAATTCCTTCAAATCAGGAGGAGAAACAATTTACCCTGAAGAATTGCAGTCTAAACTTGAACAATTTATTAGTACAAATAAAATACCAATAAAAAATATTATAGTTATTGGAATTGAAGACAAAACATGGTGTAAAAAAGTAAATGTAATATTTTCATTAGAACCAGAATCACTTAATATTGAAATAGAAAATATTGTTAAATCTTTAAAAGTTTTAACTAATGAATGGGAAAAACATAAAATACCAAAAGCATGGATATGGGATCAAAGATTATCAAAGAATCTATTAGGTAAATATGAAATAGAGAAATGGGAAAAATATATTATTGATAAATATTAGCTCATCTTATCTAATATTGAGCCATCTAGCCATCCGATTATAATGTTTGGTATCATTTCTTTTTTTCTAGAAATAGAATTAATTGCACAATGTTTGATTATTCCTTCAGCAACTTTAATATCTTTATGATGAAATTCTGTCTTTATTTGAAATGAATTAATATCAATAATGTCTGGAATTAAATTAACATTTAAATTGTCTCCGAAACGAATAGGAGCTAAATAATTGGCCTTACAATTTACTATAGGTAAGATAATACCATTGAGAGGAGTCTTGTTTTCTGCACATGGAAAAACATCTTTAATCTGTATACCAGATTTCAGAAGACTTAATTCCCAGAATTCATGGCACCATTTAAAGATTTGATAAAAATGTATTACTCCTGCTTCATCACAATCACCAAAATGAATAAATTTTTCAAAGTTTAGATATGACTTCCTAAGCATAAATTATCTATCAACTGATCCCATAATCACATCTATTGAGCCAAGAATTGCCATTATATCTGCTATCTTATTACCTTTAAGAATATGAGGAAGAATTTGTAAGTTATTAAGATCAGCCGCTCTTATCTTAAATCTCCATGGAGTGACATCATTATTTCCTTGAATGAAAACTCCTATTTCTCCTTTCCCTGATTCTAACCGAGTATATAATTCACCATTAGGGATTTTAAAGGTAGGGGCAACTTTTTTGGCAACATATTGAAAATCAAAACCTGAAGATTCTCCTTTTTTCCCTTGTATCATTTTTTTAGCCTCAAGATTCTCGGTCGGTCCACCTGGTATCATTTCACATGCTTGTTTCAAGATTTTTAATGACTGTCTCATTTCTTCCAATCTCACTCTATATCTTGCATAACAATCACCTTCATTCTCTGAGGCAATTTTCCATTCAAAATCATCGTAACACTCATAATGATCAACCCTTCTTAAATCCCAAGGGACTCCTGAGGCTCGAAGCATAGGACCAGATAACGACCAATTAATGGCTTGTTCCTTCTTAATCACACCTAACCCTTCAATTCTTTTTCTGAAAATAGGATTTTTAGTTATTAATTTCTCATATTCATCTATTTTTGGACCAAACCAATCACAAAAATCCTGGCATTTTTCCAGCCATCCCCAAGGCAAATCACAGGCTACACCACCTATTCTAAAATAATTATTGTTTATTAACCTCTGACCAGTTGCAGCTTCCCATAAATCATATATCATTTCTCTTTCTCTAAAAATATAGAAAAAAGGTGTTTGAGCTCCTACATCAGCAAGAAATGGTCCTAACCATAACAAATGATTAGCTATTCTATTAAGCTCTAACATTAAAACTCTTATGTAACTAGCTCTTTTTGGTACTTCAATACTTGCGAGTCTCTCTGGGGCATTGACAACTATTGCTTCATAAAACATTCCTGCCGCATAATCCATTCGACTCACATAAGGAACAAACATTACATTTGTTCTATTTTCAGCAATCTTTTCCATACCTCTATGCAAATATCCAATAACTGGCTCACAATCGATGACATCTTCTCCATCTAAAGTTACGACCAAACGTAAAACGCCATGCATAGAAGGATGATGTGGACCAAAATTGACCACCATTGGTTCTGTTCTAGTCTCAAGTTGTCCCATTTGATTCTTTCCTTTACCTCTATTCTGAGATAATACTAAGAAGTGATGCAATCTGACTTCCTAAAACAAAATATTACTTTTAATCATATTTCAGTTATGCCTGAAGAAATAATTAATATGATTAGCAAAATTCCTATGGAATTAATCGACAATGGCATTGGTATTGACGCCACTATTGGAGGAGGTGGTCATTCATATAAACTATTAAATAAGTTTAAATCTCTAAAAATAATTGGCATTGATCAAGATCCATTTGCTAGAAAACATTCTCAAGCTTTGTTAGAGAAACACAACAAAAGGGTAGAAATTATTGATTGCAATTTTTGTGATTTCACCCCCACCGAAAAAGTTGCTTTTGTTTTAGCTGATTTAGGGGTGAATAGTTATCAATTTGATAATTCAAATAGAGGTTTCAGCTTAAAATCAAATGGACCATTAGATATGAGAATGAATCCAACAAATGATTTAACTGCTGAGAAACTGATAAATAAATTAAGCGAGAAGGAGCTTGCAAATTTAATTTATGAATATGGGGAAGAAAGATTTTCTAGAAGAATTGCTAATAGAATTAAATTTGATATCAAAAAAAAAGGGAAATTCAATGGAACAACTGATCTTGCTAAATCAATCGCTAGTTGTTTTCCAAAGAAATTAAGATTCTCAAAAATTCATCCAGCCACACGTACTTTTCAGGCACTAAGAATTGCTGTTAATAATGAAATAATTTCTCTTAAAAAGTTTCTACATATCAGTCCAAATTGGATACATAGCCAAGGAATGATTTCTATAATCAGTTTTCACTCACTAGAAGATAGAGAAGTTAAGAATTCCTTTAAAGAGGATAAGAGATTAAACGTATTAACAAAAAAACCAATCCGACCAACTGAAGAAGAAATCCTTAGAAACTCAAGATCAAGAAGCGGTAAACTTCGAATAGCCATTAGGAATGGGAATGAAATATAGATTACCTTAGGCTCTCGACCGCGGTAGAGATGATCTTGATCGCCATATCAACTTCCTCTTCAGTAGTATCTTTACCCAAGCTTAACCTTAAAGAAGACTTAGCCTCTTCCTTAGATCTTCCTAAAGATAAAAGTACGTGGGAAGGCTTACCATCGCTACAAGCTGAGCCACTACTACAAGCAATTAAAGGTCTCAGATATCTATGCAGTTGAGTACCACTAATATTAGGAATAGTGATATTTAAATTATTTGGCAATCTATTTTCAATTGAGCCATTAATAATTAATTCTGGGATTTTAATTAGCAGATTATTTTTTAATTTATCTCTTAGTAATCCTATTGATTGAATAAAATCATTCTCTCTTTTAACAGCTAATTCTATTGCTTTAGTAAATCCAACAATTAAAGGGATAGCAGGCGTACCAGGTCTTAATCCAAATTCCTGACCTCCCCCAAAAAACAATGGTTGCAATGGAATATCATCTTCAATAATCAATGCACCAATTCCTTTGGGTCCATAAATTTTATGAGAACTTATCGTAATCATTTGCGCACCCTTTTGATAAAAATCAAAACTCTGGAACCCTAAAGATTGACTGGCATCTGAATGAAGCAAAATATTTCTTTCTTTACATATTGAAGAAATCTTTTCTAATGGTTGAATAACCCCTATCTCATTATTAGCAGACATGATACTTACTAAAAATGTCTTTTGCTTAATAACAGAAGCGAATTCATTTAAATCAATAATTCCGTCATTTTTGGGTATTAATTCTGTCAAGGAAAACCCTTCCGATTGTAGGTGCCTTAATGGATCTAAAACAGCCGCATGCTCTGTACTTAAAGTGATAATATTTCCATAAAGATTATTATGAAGAGCTTGATTTCTTGAATATCCTAATAATCCTAAATTATTAGCTTCAGTTGCTCCACTTGTAAAAATAATTCTATGATTATTTAAATTTAAATAATTAGCAATTTTATCTTTTGACAAACTAATAATTGCCGCCATTGAATTACTAGAGACTGTTTGCTTGCTGGAGGCATTAGCCCATCTCTCATTCCAGAAAGGTTGCATCTCATCTAAGACTTCCATTGCACAAGGCGTACTAGATTGAAAATCAAATTGAAGAATTTTTTTATCCATAGGTATTGGAAAGTAGATAAAATACGAATATGCTTGAATACATATCAATAAGATTGATTTATTTTATTGTCTTAAACTCATGAATGAAGAATCTCAACCTAATAATGAATTAATAACTAGCAATAAATTATTGTTAGTAGATGATGAGCCTGGTCTTAGATCAGCTGTAAAAGCTTTTTTAGAAGATGAAGGCTTTCAGGTTATTACTGCAGTAGATGGGCTAGAAGGATGGGAAAAGGCACAATCATTTTTCCCTGATGTGATCATTAGTGATGTAATGATGCCAAGATGCAATGGATATGAATTATTAAATAAAATAAGAGAAGACGAAAGACTTAGTGGAACTCCAGTGATATTTCTTACAGCAAAAGGAATGACTCTTGATAGAACTCAAGGTTATTTAGCCGGAGTAGATGATTATATCTCTAAACCATTTGATCCAGATGAATTAATAGCAAGAGTGAAAAATGTAGTTAACAGGCAAGACAGATTATTAAAAGAGGCTGCTAGATTTGCTGATACAGATGTAGGGAAAATGGCTAAACAAATTACTGAAATAAGATCTATGCTAACGCAAGGAAATAGTCAAAATTCAAATAAAAACAATATGATTCCCAGTTTCACCCCACGAGAAGCAAGTGTTTTGCAGTTAGTAGCTGAGGGACTCATGAATAAAGAAATAGCCAGACAGTTAGAAACTTCTATAAGAAATGTAGAAAAATACGTTAGCAGATTATTTATAAAAACTGGTACATCTAGTAGAACAGAACTTGTTAGATATGCATTAGAGAATCAATTAGTAAAATAAATTTTTTAGGTTTTTATTTTTCTAAATTCTATTAATTTAGAAAAATAAAATGGGGCTTGGTTTAGCTTTTTTCTTATTAATTTAAATCCTGCATTATTAGCTGCTTTAATAATTCCAACTTCATTCAATGTATATGCTCTAGTGGTTTTACTTGGTCCTGGAAATAATTGACCTATTCTCTTCAAAATTGATAAGAAAGGTGTATAAGGAGCAAAACTTACAATCAAAGTATCTTCACTAAGATTACAAAGATGAATTACCATTTCTTCTGCGATCTTTTGCGGATAATGAATAAAAACATCTAAACAAATTACAGTATTAAATTTCCCAGATACTGCTTCAAGATCAGATACTTGAAACTTTACATTGGACATCCCTAAGGATTCTTTCTTAAAGCGTAATTTTGTTTCTTGAATCATCTCTTTAGATATATCACTTGCTTGAATAAATTTTGGACCCAGTCCTGATAAAGGAATTGTTAAACTGCCTACTCCGCATCCTGCATCACAAAATGTTTTTGTTGCGATCTGTCCAGAATCTTTAATCCATGAAATTACATCATCAACAGTTTTTTGATGACCAATACGAATATTCTTTTGAACTATATTAATGTCATTTCTATCGCTATAAATTCTTCTCCATCTATCAAAACCCATCCCATTAAAATAACTTGCAACTTCAATCTTTTCTTCTTTCTTAGTTTGAAAATTGTTTGATTTTGACATAATGAACTATAACTTAAAGATATTATTACTCATCTAGCGTCAAAGCACGGAGGGGT